>ENA-UESU01000024-UESU01000024.1-human-gut-metagenome-genome-assembly--contig:-NODE-24-length-122197-cov-19.688585_pt1 | contig 122197 bp, 95 predicted proteins | sample MGYA00243007_ERZ508008 | MGnify/ENA primary metagenome ERZ508008 (study PRJEB26167, sample SAMN06115399) | human gut metagenome | host: Homo sapiens | place: China:Henan | collected 2016-06-23...
AAACGCAAATGACCAGAATCGTACAATTCTGGTCATTTGATCCAATACGACACCAACCACTTTTGGCATCATTACCGGAAATGAAATTCACCCCTGCCGCGTGCTGCGGCAGGGGTGAATGCGTTGAAAACGGAACGGCAGGCGCTCTTTTCGACCGGCATGTACGCTACTCCACGGCACGCCGGTTGAGCAACGCATGGGTCAGCGTCAGTTCGTCGACGTATTCCAGCTCGTCGCCGAACCCGATGCCGCGTGCGATGGAGGTGATTTTCAGGTCGGGGAACTCCCGCAAACGGTTCATCAGGTAGAAGAGCGTCGTCTCGCCCTCGACCGAGGTGGAGATCGCCAGAATCACCTCGCCCACGCCGCCCCGGCGAATGCGCTCGACCAGCAGGTCGATTTTCAGGTCGGAGGGCGCGATTCCCTGCATGGGCGAGATGACGCCGCCCAGCACATGATAGAGCCCCCGGTACTGCTGCGTATGTTCGATCGAGAGGACGTCGGCCACCTGCTCCACGACGCAGATCGTCGAACGGTCGCGTTTCGGATCTTCGCAGATCGGGCAGACATCGGTGTCCGACAGATTGTTGCACTCCCTGCAATAACGGATTTCGCGGCGGAACCGGTCGATGCTCCGCGTCATGCCCGCCACGATCGACGGCTCCATGCGCAACAGGTGCATGGCCAGCCGCAACGCCGTGCGGCGGCCGATTCCGGGGAGTTTGGACAACTCCTCCACCACGTCGGTCAGTAATTGAGACATTCGAGAATGAATATCCGCGGCGGCGACCTGAACCGGTCGCCGCCGCGATGCGTTTTCGTTAAATCGTTTCGATCGTGCGGGCCTCGACCCACCCCTTCTTGCCGTCGGCGATGACGATCTCGCGCCAGTCGCCCAGCTCGCTCACCGTGCGGACCTTCGTCCCCTCGTGCAACACGAACAGATCGGTCGACGCCTTGTCGGGCGAACTCTTGACCGAGACCGACGAACTCATCACGACGGCCTCCGTACTGTCGAGCAGCTCGCGCCGCTCGGTCACGGCGAACGAGGTGGAGGCGACGAAGACGAGCAGCATCGCCAGCGTACCGTAGAAACCCGCCTTGCGCCACGCCAGCCTTCCGGCCAGCAGGTAAAGCAGCACGAGCGCGAAGAGCAGCGCCAGCGCCGCCAGCGAGACGACGCTCCACGCAGTGCACCCGAGCGACATGCGCACCGAGCGCACCCAGCCTTTGAGGAAAAACTCCGGCACGACGGCGATCTTGTCCTTGGTGAAGGTATTGGCCACGTCGAGATTGTAGCGGATGTCCGCATCGCCCGGAGCGAGCCGCAGCGCGCGGTTGTAGTAGAGAATCGCCTTGCCGTAACGCCCCACCTTGAAGTAGGCGTTGGCCAGATTGTAGTAGAGTTTGTCGGACGCATAGCCCCGCAGGATCAACTGCCGGTAGGCATCGATCGCCCGATGATAGTCCGAATTGATATAGGCCGTATTGGCGGCGTCCCACACCTGCTCGACGGCAGCCAGCGAGTTGCCGCCGGCCGTCTGCACGGTCAGCGGATCGGTCGTCGCGGCAGCGAGCGAATCGCGGTCGCCCTGCGCCCGCGCAGCAGCGGTAAGACTCAGGAACAGGAGCAGCAGGCTCCAAAACATCCGGCTGGTTCTCATAGCCTCCTATTTTTTAATCACCGATTCGAGTTTCGAAATAAAATCCACCCCTGCGTTGTAGACGTCGCTCATGCGCGCCCCGGCCAACGGCGAGTACTGCGCCTCGTCGCACTGCGAGATGATCTCCGAGAAGCTCTGCGACAACTCCTGCGAAACGCCCCGTTTATTGAGCTCCTCGCGCACGTTCTCCTTCGTCAGATTGGCCACCGGAATGTTGAACTTGTCGCTCATGTAGCCCCACAACGCCCGCAGCATCTCCTCGTAAAAGGCATGGCGGTTCTCCTCCTGCATGAATTTCGCCGCAGCACGGAACCGCTGTACGGCCACCTTGTTGGCTCGCTTGCCGCGCATGAGCACCGCATTCTGACGGTCGCGGATCCGTTTGCGCAGCGCGACGTATGCCACTGCGAAGAGTCCCACGATCGCCGCCAGCAGCACGAAATAGAGCGTCCCGCCCATGAACGGCCGCCCCTGCAAATGCAGGTTTCCACGTCCGAGTTTGATGAAACGGATGTCCTGCCCCAGCAGCTTCACATCCTCCTTCGAAAGACCCGTGACCACCTGCGCCGCTGCGCCGCCGCCCGCATCGGGCGCGACGTTGATCGGCAGACGCGCCGTCGAAAGCGTGATATACTGCTTCTTCGCGGGGTCGAAATAGGTGAACTCCACCGGTGCGATCTCGTACTCGCCTTCGGCACGGGCGATGAACGGGTATTCGAACTGACGGTAGCCGGTCGTACCGGCCGCCGTGGTCTTCATCGACTCGGTCGTCTTGACGTTGTACTGCTCGAACGAACTGGGAAGCGTCAGTTTGGGCGCCTGTACGAACGACAGGTTGCCCGTACCCGAAATCTTGATCGTATAGGTCGCCGCCGAGTTGGCCGCCAGCTCCGTCGAAGGAACGTCGGAGGCCATCGTGAACTTGCCGACGGCACCGCTGAAACTTGCCGGAGCGCCCGCGGGCAGGTCGCGCACCGTCACCTTGACCGGTGCCGTGCGTAGCGAACGGCGCACGTCGTAGACCTCGTGGCCGCCGCCGAAGAAGGGATCGGGATTGGCGCTCTGCACCAACACCTGCGCCACGACGTTCAGCTCGGCGGGTTCGACGGTCAGTTCGCCCGACTGCTGCGGGTAGAGCAGATACTCCTTGATGACCTGCGTCTCGTAGACCTTGCCGTTGTAGCGTTCGCGCTGGGGCTGTGCGTCCTGCTCGATCTCCTGTGCCCAGAAGCCGTTGAACGACGGGAACTTGCTGCCGTTGTCGCCCCGCAGGTTGACGCGGTAGTAGAGTTTGAGCGTCGCACGGATCGGCTCGCCCTTGAAAGCGGTCGTGCGCGACAGGATCATGCGCAGCAGGATGTCGTCCTTCGAGACCTGCTGCACGTCGTCGGCCGACTGGCCACCCTGCACCGCCTGCTGGCCGCCGCTGCTCTCCGGCGTCTCCTCCACCACCTCGATCGGCAGCGCCTTGGTCTTGTACTGGCTCTTGCCGACCCGCACGGAGGCCGCACCGATGGTGAAGTTGCCCTCCTGCTGCGGCAAAAGCACGTAGGTGATCGTGTAGTTGCTGCTGCGGGTCATCTGCCCGTTAACGATCTGAATCGAACTGCCCTGCGAAAAGGCCGGTCCTGCGATCACGTCGAACCCCTCGAACGACGGGGCCGTGAAGGAACCTTCGTCGGGAGAGGCGTTGAGCGAGAATTCGACGCGCACGGCTTCGCCTTTGGCCACCACCATCGGCGCCTTCACCTCGAAGGAGACCTTTTCGTCGGCCGACGCGACCGTTGCGCCGAATACCGTCAGCAAGGTCAGCATCCACGTATAAACGGTTCGTTTCATTCCGTAATATCGATTGACTGTTGTACTATCTTGGACGTAACGAAAAACAGGCCGTTTTATTGCCTGCGGCACAAAACACACCACAGCCGGCTCCGAAGAGCCGATTGTGGTGCGTATCAGACCTTTTCAGGCATCAGTGCTTGAAGTCGGCGAAGAAGTCGTTGCCCTTGTCGTCCACGATGACGAAGGCGGGGAAATCCTCGACGTAGATCTTGCGGACGGCCTCCATGCCCAGCTCGGGGAAGTCGACCACCTCGACCGACTTGATCGAGTTCTTGGCCAGAATCGCCGCCGGCCCGCCGATCGACCCCAGATAGAACCCGCCGTGCTTCCGGCAGGCGTCGGTGACGGCTTGCGAGCGGTTGCCCTTGGCCACCATCACCATCGAACCGCCGTGCGACTGGAACAGGTCGACGTAGGGATCCATACGGCCGGCCGTCGTGGGGCCGAACGAACCCGAAGCCATCCCCTCGGGAGTCTTCGCGGGGCCGGCGTAGTAGACCGGATGCTTCTTGAAATAGTCGGGCATCGGCTTGCCCTCGTCGAGCATCTGCTTGATGCGGGCGTGGGCGATGTCGCGTGCCACGATGAGCGTTCCGCGCAGGTTCAGGCGCGTCTTGATCGGATACTTCGTCAGAATCTCGCGCACCTTGTCCATCCCCTCGTCCAGATCGATGTCGACGGCCGGCGACATGGCGGGCGCCTGCTTCGGAAGGAACCGGGCGGGATTCTTCTCCAACTGCTCCAGGAAGATGCCTTCGGGGGTGATCTTCGCCTTGATGTTGCGGTCGGCCGAGCAGCTCACGCCGATGGCCACGGGGCACGAAGCGGCATGGCGCGGCGCACGGATCACCCGCACGTCATGCACGAGGTACTTGCCGCCGAACTGAGCGCCCACGCCGCTCTCCTGGCAGATTTTGAGCACCTTCTCCTCCCATTCCAGATCGCGGAAGCAGCGGCCGCCCTCGTTGCCCGACGTGGGCAGCGCGTCGAGATAACCCGCCGAGGCCTTCTTCACGGTCGAGAGGCACATTTCGGCCGACGTTCCGCCGATGCAGATCGCCAGATGGTAGGGCGGGCAGGCCGAAGTGCCTAGATCCTTGATGTGGGTACGGATGAACTCGGTGAGCGTCTTCTCGTTGAGCAGCGCCTTGGTCTGCTGGTAGAGGAAGGTCTTGTTGGCCGAACCGCCGCCCTTGGTGATGAAGAGGAACTCGTACTCCATGCCGGGGTGGCCTCCGTAGATGTCGATCTGCGCCGGAAGGTTCGTGCCCGAATTCTTCTCGTCGGTCATCGTGAAGGGAACCACCTGCGAATAGCGCAGGTTGCGCTCCTTGTAGGTCTCGTAGACGCCGCGCGCGATATGCTCGGCGTCGTCGGCGCCCGTATAGACGTCCTCGCCCTTGTGGCCGATACAGATCGCCGTACCCGTGTCCTGACAGGTGGGCAGTTCGCCTTCGGCTGCGACGCACTGGTTCAGCAGCATGGTGTAGGCCACGAAGCGGTCGTTGTCGGAGGCTTCGGAATCTTCGAGGATGTTGCGCAGTTTCTGCAAGTGCGAAGCACGCAGGTAGAACGACACGTCGGAATAGGCGGCCTTCGACAACTCCTCCAACCCCTTGGGATCGACTTTCAAAATCTTGCGGCCGTCGCACTCCACGACTTTCACGTAATCCTTGGTCAACAGACGGTACTCCGTGGTGTCCTCGCCCACGGGGAACGGCTCCTGATAGATGAATTCTGGCATAATTCGCGTTATTTTTTAGATCGTTAAATGTTGAATTCCTTTCCTCGTTTTCTCGCTTCGGCATAGCCTGAACAAGTTCGGCTCTGCACTCGGCTTAACGAAAACGTTCCTTAACATTACAATCGCACCGCACCGGCATTCTTCCCGAAGGAAATCCGCTCTCCGCTTCCCGGCCGCGATGCACGGCACGACGGCGCAAAGCGCCCTCCGCCGGTCTGCGATTTACAGAGGCCAAAGATACGAAAAGTCGAGCGCAGAAGCAAACATTTATGTTTGATTATGCCGAGACAGAGTATCTAAGACGTCAGTCAAAGTACGAAAAGTCGAGCGCAGAAGCAAACATTTATGTTCGATTATGCCGAGACGAAGTATCTAAGACGCCGTCGAAGATACGAAATTCTTGCGAAATATCCGCCCGCGCCGCACGCTTTTCAATTTATTAAAAAATATTCCGAATTCCCGCGCGGCGGTTTCTGAATTTTGTTGTATCTTTGCATGAACTCCCATAGAGATTCATTTCGTATCAAATAACTAAAATTTAACGGTTATGGTATCTTACAAAGAACTCGGACTGGTGAATACGCGCGAGATGTTCGCCAAGGCCATCAAGGGCGGTTATGCCATTCCTGCATTCAACTTCAACAACATGGAGCAGTTGCAGGCGATCATTTCGGCGTGCGTCGAGGCCAATTCGCCCGTTATCCTGCAAGTGTCGGCCGGCGCCCGCAAATACGCCAACCAGACGTTGCTGCGCTACATGGCACAGGGCGCCGTGGAGTATGCCAAGGAGCTCAACGGCGGCAAGGGTATTCCGATTACGCTGCACCTCGACCACGGCAATTCGTTCGAACTGTGCAAGAGCTGCATCGACATGGGCTTCTCGTCGGTGATGATCGACGGTTCGTCGCTCCCCTACGATGAGAACGTAGCCCTCACGAAAAAGGTCGTCGAGTATGCTCACCAGCACGACGTGACGGTCGAAGGCGAGCTGGGCGTACTGGCCGGCGTCGAAGACGAGGTAGCTTCGGAGGTCGCGCACTACACCAAGCCCGAAGAGGTGATCGATTTCGTGACGAAGACCGGCGTCGACTCGCTGGCCATCTCGATCGGCACGTCGCACGGCGCCAACAAGTTCAAGCCCGAACAGTGCACCCGCAACGCCGAGGGCATCCTCGTTCCGCCCGAACTGCGCTTCGACATTCTGGCCGAGATCGAGAAGAAACTCCCCGGATTCCCCATCGTGCTGCATGGTGCTTCGTCGGTTCCGCAGGAGTACGTGAAGATCATCAACACGCACGGAGGCAAGCTCAAAGATGCCGTCGGCATTCCCGAGGAGCAGCTCCGCAAGGCAGCCAAGAGCGCCGTATGCAAGATCAACATCGACTCCGACGGCCGTCTGGCGATGACCGCCGCCGTACGCAAGGTCTTCATCGACAACCCCGCCGAGTTCGACCCCCGCAAATACCTGGGTCCGGCCCGCGACGAGTTGAAGAAGCTCTACATGCACAAATGCGAGAACGTGCTGGGTTCGGCAGGCAAGGCTTAGTCCCGTACACGAGACCCTTTATACGAAAAACGTCCGGTTTTCTCTCCGGACGTTTTCTTTTTATTTGCTTTTTCGACATAAAAAACATATATTTACGACCGAAAACGAAACGTTTCGGCCACGGGTCAAAACGGATAAATCATGAACCGATAAACAACCCATCCTAATTATGAGCGAAAAACATTCAATACATTGTCCGGCACGCGACATCCCCGTCCGCGCCGAGGCGGACGTTCTGGTCGTGGGCGGCGGCCCCGCCGGCATCATGGCCGCCGAGGCGGCTGCGGGCGACGGCCTGCGCGTAATGCTCGTCGAGAGCCGCGGTTTTCTGGGCGGCAACCTTACGATCGGCCTGCCTGTACTCGGATTCCTGGGACACAAGGGAACGCAGATCATCAAGGGCCTGCCCCAGAACTTCATCGACCGGCTGCGTGCACGCGGCGCGGCGAGCGAACACCGTCCCTGCGCCCTGCACATGAGCCTGACGATCATCGACCCCGAAGAGGCCAAGCGCACGGCACTCGAAATCATGGAGGAGAAGGGCGTCGAGGTACTGCTCTACGTCTTCTGCACCGACGTAGTCAAGGAGGGCGACGACGTGAAGGGCGTCATCATCGAGAGCAAGGCGGGCCGCGAAGCGATCTTGGCCCGCACCGTCATCGACTGCACGGGCGACGGCGACGTGGCCTTCCGCGCGGGCGTCGAGTGCCGCAAGGGCGACGCCGAAGGCGGCATGCAGCCCCCGACGCTGATGTTCTGCATGAAGGGTGTCGACGTGCAGCGGCTGCGCGACGCGATCGTCCAGCATCCCGACGTCTACGACATGGACACCATGCCGGCCGAGCAGTTCCGCACGGGCAAGTTCATCACCGTCGGCTTGCGCAACCAAATCGAGCAGGCGCGCGCCAAGGGTATCCACATCCCCGTAGCACGCACGATCCTCATCACGGGGCTTGCCGACGACGAGATCTGGGTCAACATGACGCGCGTGAACGGCGTCGACTCGACCCGTCCCGAAAGCTACACGCACGGCGAGATCGAGGGCCGCAAGCAGGTCTACGAGGTGGAACGTTACCTGCGCGAATTCGTGCCGGGCTTCGCCGGAGCGCATCTGGAAAAAATCGCACCCTTCATGGGTATCCGAGAAAGCCGCGTGATCGTAGGCAAATACGTCCTTACGGCAGAAGATATTCTCGAAGACCGTCGTTTCGACGATGCCATCGCCGTGGCGGGCTATCCGGTAGACATCCACCACGCCAAGGGCGGCGACTGCACGCTCTACTGGTGCGACGACTGCTACGACATCCCCTACCGCACGCTGATTCCGGCCCATGTAGGCAATCTGCTCGTCGCGGGCCGCTGCTCGTCGATGAACCACGAAGCGATGGCTTCGACGCGCGTCATGTCGACCTGCATGGCGTTGGGCGAAGCGGCCGGACGCGCCGCACGGCTGGCCTTGAAGGCGGGCGTGCAGCCCGCCGACCTCGACGTGGAGGCGCTGCGCGCCGAACTGCGTGCGACGGGCGCCTACCTGCGCGACTGATCCGCTCCGTATAAAATGCGAGCGCGGGGTCCCGATTCCGGAACCCCGCGCTTCGTCGTTACCCCTTGCGCTTGTAACGCGACGGCGAGGTACCCGTATGCTGTTTGAAATACTTTCCGAAGAAGGACTGCGTACTGAAATTGAGGTGGTAGGCGATCTCCTGAATACTCATGCCCGAATATTTCAGCAACGACTTCGCTTCGAGGATGACCGATTCGTCGATCCACTTGGCCGCCGTCTTACCGCTCACCTCCTTCACCACCGACGAGAGATATTTCGGGGTAATGTTCAACTGCCTGGCATAAAAACTCACGTTCCGCTCCCGCTTGTTGTACTCGCCCAACAGCTGCATGAACTGGTCGAAAAGCACTTCGCAGCGGCCCTGCTTCTGCTCGCTCGACTGCTCGCGCTGGTTCAACTCGGTAATCAGATAGAAAACCGCCGTGAAAAGCGTGTGGATGATCTCCTTGCGATACCGCTCCTTATCGCTCTGGATCACGGTCTTGATAAGCTGGAAAAACTGCCGGATTTCGGCCACGTCGCGTTCGGTCACCTGCAAACAGGGTTTGCGGCCGAAGCGCATGTGAATGGGCAGCGACGCCGAAATATCGACCTGGATGTCGCTGACGAACGCCTTCGAACAGGCGACCAGATAGGCCGTCGCATCGGACGAACAGCGGATCGTCCGGATGATGCTGCCGGGACGGAAGAATACCAGCATGTTGGGCCGGACTTCATAGGTCTCGGTATCGATGGAGAGCACCGCCGACCCGCTCATCATGATCATCGCCGCGAACCCGTCGAGCGACACGGGAATCTCCGACGTGGGATTGCGCAGATAATCGATGGTCGTAATGGCCAGATCGTCCGACAGAAAAACCGTATCCTGCATCTCCTGCTTCAACCGGGCGATGGACACCTTGCGCAGGTTGTTGGGCTTCACCATAAAACGTAACGAGAGTTCGACGTAACAAATTGTTGACCTTGCCTGCGGATTTCGCCGTCATGGATTCACGTCGAACTCACGTTACGGGAACTCCGCCCCGAAATCCATCCCGGCGACCGCCGCGCATCCTCCTCCGACGAGAAAGATTTCCCGAACGTGAATCCCCGGAAGAATCCACATTTCCGGATTTTCGATCTACAATGATACGGAAATTCCCCGGAATTTCCTAAAAAATCCCCTTTTTCACCCCTTAAAAAGTAGCGATCCCCGATTGCGGCGTACAAAACCAACGCACGAGACTCCGGAATCGCCCTCTCCGCCCGGCCGCGCGGGCAGCCGCCGGCAGGCAAAACCGCGTAAAAGGCCGTCGCGGCCGACCGCATCGCCGGAAGATTCCGGACGAACCGGCCCTGCCGCATCCGGAAGATCCGCACCGCCGCCGGAACGATCGACCCGACCGGATAAAAAGGATGCAGGTTGGAAAATCCGATGATTTTCCAACCTGCATTCAATAGTTAGGAGGATCAACGAGTGGAACGGAAGTTACCGCTCCGCGAAGATTCGAACCGATTGCGGATCGCACCGCCTGCGGAAGGTCGATTCCCTGAACCGGAAATCCCTATCGGAAACCGTACCTCCGCCGAACCGCTCTCACCTACCAACAACACAAACACTTGCGGTCTGCGGAAGATCGAACCGGCCCTTCGCGTACTCTTTCGCTCCTCCTGAACGGTAAGACCGGCTTAGAGCTTCGGACCGGCAGCCACGAGGCTCTTGCCCTCGTCGTTGCCCGTGAACTTCACGAAGTTCTTGATGAAGCGCTCGGCCAGATCCTTCGCCTTGACGTCCCACTCCGAAGCCGACTTGTAGGTATCGCGCGGATCGAGGATCGCGGGATCTACGCCCGGCAGTGCGGTCGGGATTTCGAAATCGAAGATCGGGAGCTTCTTCGTCTTGGCCTTGTCGATCGAGCCGTCGAGAATGGCGTCGATGATGCCTCTGGTATCCTTGATCGAGATACGCTTGCCCGTACCGTTCCAGCCCGTGTTCACGAGATATGCCTTGGCGCCCGACTTCTTCATGCGCTTAACGAGCTCCTCGCCGTACTTGGTGGGGTGCAGCGACAGGAAGGCTGCGCCGAAGCAGGCCGAGAAGGTCGGCGTAGGCTCGGTGATACCGCGCTCGGTACCGGCCAGCTTGGCCGTGAAGCCGGAGAGGAAGTAGTACTTCGTCTGCTCGGGCGTGAGGATCGAGACGGGAGGCAGCACGCCGAATGCGTCGGCCGAGAGGAAGATCACCTTCTTGGCGGCCGGAGCCTTCGATACGGGCTTCACGATATTCTCGATGTGGAAGATCGGATACGATACGCGGGTATTCTCGGTCACCGACTTGTCGGCGAAATCGATCTTGCCCTTCGGGCCGACCGTCACGTTCTCCAACAGCGCGTTGCGGCGAATAGCGTTCCAGATGTCGGGCTCGTTCTCTTTCGAGAGATTGATGACCTTGGCATAGCAGCCGCCCTCGAAATTGAACACGCCGTCGTCGTCCCAGCCGTGCTCGTCGTCGCCGATGAGCTGACGTTTGGGATCGGTCGAGAGGGTCGTCTTGCCCGTACCCGACAGACCGAAGAAGATCGCCGTCTCGCCCTTCTCGTTGGTGTTGGCCGAGCAGTGCATCGAAGCGATGCCCTTCAACGGCAGCAGGTAGTTCATATAGGAGAACATGCCCTTCTTCATCTCACCGCCGTACCACGTGTTGAGGATTACCTGCATCTTCTCCGTGAGGTTGAAGACCACGGCCGTCTCCGAGTTCAGACCCAGCTTCTTGTAGTTCTTCACCTTCGCCTTCGAAGCGTTGAGCACCACGAAGTCGGGTTCGCCGTACTGCTCCAGCTCGGCGTCGGTCGGACGGATGAACATGTTCTTCACGAAGTGTGCCTGCCAGGCCACCTCCATGATGAAGCGGATCTTCAAGCGCGTGTTCTCGTTGGCGCCGCAGAAGGTATCGACCACGTAGAGCTTCTTGCCCGAAAGCTCCTGGCCGGCGAGCTTCTTCAACTCCTTCCATGCAGCCTTCGTCACGGGCTTGTTGTCGTTCTTGTATTCGGGCGAAGTCCACCAGATGGTATCCTTCGTCGTCTCGTCCATCACGAAGAACTTGTCCTTGGGCGAACGGCCGGTATAGACGCCGGTCATCACGTTCACGGCGCCCATGTCGGTTACAACGCCCTTGTCGAAACCGCGCAGGCCCTTCTTGGTCTCCTCGCGGAACAGCTCGTCATACGACGGATTGTACACGATCTCCGTAACGCCGGTGATGCCGTACTTTTTCAAATCCATTTTGTCCATAATTGTATTCGTTATTAAAACCTCTTTATCCAACTCTATCCGGGATTTCCCGGGACTCTCCCGACGAAGGCTCCGCACTCGCGGCAAGTCCCTTTTTTCCCGATGCAAAATTAGTAAAAAAAACGATAATGTGAAAAAATTAACAGTAATTTTTCACAAAATTTAAAAAACCGAGGAGACGAAGCCGGGACACAGCCGGCATCAAGCAGATCGACATGCTGATAACAGCACATTCAGCCCCACGTGAAAACACGCTGTTTCCGCCTTTCCGCAGATGCGGGAAGGGGGGGGGCATTTCCGAAATCCGACGAAAAGCCGAAGCGACGGAACGCCTCGGCTTCCCGATCGGAAAGGGCGGCATCACTCCGCCACCACCGCGATGCAGTTCGTGACGCGCCGTTCGCCCTCGTGGTCGAACCTCCGGTTGTCGGACGGGCGGTTCACGACGCCCGCCTCCTCGCACCAGAGCGTCGACGAACCGCCGCCGTCGAGGTTCAGCGCTGAATACAGCCCCAATTGCCGCACGAGATAGATCAGTTCGCCGATCGTCATACCCGCCGCCTGCCCCGGGAAACGGCCGTCCACGACGATCATCACCGCCTCGCCCTGTCGCGTGACGCCCACGACCGAACGGGGGTGCCGGCCCCAGAAACCGCCCTCGCGATCGGCATACGACAACGCTTCGCCGCGGCAGAGAAGCAGCGGCCCGGCAGCCAGCGCGTCACGGTAACGCCGCGCGAGCCGCGCGTCGTCCGCCGGAACATAGGGTTCGATCCGCACGCGGCGCCCCTTTATCATCACCACGCCGTTGACGCGGAACTCTTCCCGAGCTTCGGTCGCGGCGACCGTCCGGCCTCCGACACGCACGAACGTCGAGGGAACGAGCGTCTTCACATTGAAATAGCCCGCGTTCACGGCCGCCACGGCCCCCTCCGCCTCGGCCAAAACCGACGTAAGCGTCAGCGAATCCGGCTGTACGATGCGGGTGCGGTATCTTCCCGCGTCATACCTGACCATCGAGATCGCCTGCGGCGCGCCGAACAGTTCGAGTTGCGCCTGCACGGCCACCAGATGCGGCCGCACGCAGCAGGTATCCCAGCGGATCGCGGCGATCGCCAGCGAATCCTGCACGCTTTGCGCACCGGCCGCAACGGGCAGGCACACGAGCAGCCAACCGAGCACACGTTTCATTCGTTTCGCAGTTTTCATCGTAACCCTTATTTTCCTACAAAATATTCGGAGACTCCGGAACCGTCCGTGTCCCGCGACGTAAAGATACGAAAATCCGAGCGCAGAAGCAAGCGCAAGCTTGATTATGCCGAGACAGAGCATCCAAGGCGCAAACCAAAGATACTCCGCCTCGGCAAAAAGCTAATAAATTTGCATTGCGCTCGGCTTAATCGTATCTTTGTCCCGACGACACGATAATCCGTTCGCTATGGAAGAACTCACACTCACCGTCCCCGCGCTGCTCTTTCCCGCCATTTCGCTGATCCTGCTGGCCTACACCAACCGGTTTCTCTCCTACGCCCAGCTGATCCGCACGCTCAAAGCGCAATACCTCCAACACCGTTCCGACCTGACGGCCGCCCAGATCGACAACCTGCGGCGGCGGCTCTACCTGACCCGCGCCATGCAGATTCTGGGGATCGCCAGCCTGTTCCTGTGCGTCGTGACGATGTTCCTGCTCTACATCGGGCTGCAGCTCGTGGCCGCATACGTCTTCGGTGCGGGCCTGTTGGCGCTGATCGGCTCGCTCGGCGTCTCCATCCGCGAAATCCAGATTTCGGTACGGGCACTCGAAATCTACCTGAACGACATGGAACACTGACGACGATGCGCACCGCGGAATCCGGCCGAACGCCCGACCTCTTCCGGAACCGCCCTGCGGCAGGTCGCAACATCCCCCGACGACCGGAGGCCCGATGCGAAACGGGGCCTTCCGCAAATCGCAGAAAGCCCCGTAATTCCGATCGTCCGCCGCGTCACCGCTCCATTTTACGCAGGAAACATTCGACCGTATTCTCCATCAGACAAGCGATCGTCATCGGCCCCACGCCGCCCGGCACGGGAGTGATGACCGAGGCCAGCGGTTCGACGGCGGCGTAGTCCACGTCGCCGCACAGCTTGCCCGTCCCGGGATCGCGGTTGACCCCCACGTCGATCACCACGGCGCCCGGACGCACCATGTCGGCCGTCACGAAACGCGGCCGGCCGATCGCCACGACCAGGATGTCCGCTTCGCGCGTCACCTCCGGCAGATTTCGCGTGCGGCTGTGGGCGATCGTCACCGTAGCGTTGGCGTCGAGCAGCAATTTGGCCACCGGCAGCCCTACGATATTGCTGCGGCCGATCACCACGGCACGTTTGCCGGCGATCTCCACACCTGCCCGCTGCAACATCCGGATAATTCCTTTCGGCGTGCAGGGCAGCGTGCAGGGCTGTTTGAGCCACAGATTGGCTACGTTGAGCGGATGGAAACCGTCCACGTCCTTCTCGCGGCGGATCGCCGCGATCACCCGATCCTCGTCGATATGCTTCGGCAGGGGCAGCTGCACCAGAATCCCGTCCACGCCGTCGTCGGCGTTCAGTTCGCCGATCAGCGCCAGCAACTCCGCCTCGCCCGTCTCCGCCGGGCGGCGGATCGTCGTGTTGCGAATGCCCACCTCGGCCGAAGCCTTGGCCTTGCCCGTCACATAGCTCACGCTGGCCGGATCGTCGCCCACGAGCACCACGACCAGATGGGGCACCCGCCCGTATTTGGCGGGGAACTCCTTCACCGCCGCCGCCATTTCGGCCTTCATCGAGGCCGACAACTCTTTTCCGCTGATTATCGTCGCCATAGAATCACTTGATTGCTTTCCGTCCGATGTCCGTACGATGGAACAGATTGTCGCACCGCACCTTACCTACTTCCCGATTGCACTTTTCCAGCGCCTCGCCGAGCGTCGGCGCCGCACAGACGACGATCGCCACCCGACCGCCGGCCGTCACGATCCGCCCCTCCTTCGAGGCCGTACCCATGTGGTAGACCGCACCGTCGACCTCGTCCAGCCCCTCGATCACGGCGCCCTTCGCATAGTTGCCGGGATAGCCCTTCGAGGCCAGCACCACGCCCACCGTCGAAAAGTCGTGCCATTCGAGCGGGTGCTCCAGCTCCCAGCCGTCGGCCACGGCCGAGAAGATCTCCACGATGTCGCTTTTCAGGCGCGGTAGCACTACTTCCGTCTCCGGATCGCCGAAACGGGCGTTGAACTCGATCACCTTGATGCCGTCGCGCGTCTTCATCAGGCCGCCGTAGAGCACCCCCGTGAAGGGACACCCTTCGGCGCACATCGCATCGGCGACGGGCTGCATGATCCGCTCCAACGCATACCGTTCGTCCTCCCCGGTCACGAACGGCAGCGGCGAGTAGGCGCCCATGCCGCCCGTATTGGGCCCTTCGTCGCCGTCGTAGGCCCGCTTGTGATCCTGCGCCAGCGCCATCGGATAGACGCGCCGGCGGTCAACGAAACACATGAACGAGAACTCGGGCCCTTCGAGCCAATCCTCGACCACCACCTTGCCGTGCCCGAACTTGTCGTCAAGCAGCATGTCGCGCAACGCGGCATCGGCCTCCTCCATCGTCTGCGCGATGACCACACCCTTGCCTGCCGCCAGCCCGTCGTATTTCAGCACTGCCGGCAACGGACGCGAGGCCACGTAGTCGCGCGCCTCCTCATACGCGGTGAAGGCACGGAACCCCGCCGTCGGGATACCGTATTTGGCCATCAGCTCCTTGGCGAACTCCTTCGACGACTCGATGCGCGCGGCCGCCTTCGTCGGGCCGAAGATCCGCAGTCCCGCCGCACGGAAACAGTCGACGATACCCGCCGCCAGCGCCGCTTCGGGGCCTACGACCGTCAGCGTCACGTTGTGCGCCAGCGCAAAATCGCGCAAAGCCTCCACCTCCGTCTCGCGGATCGGGACGCACTCGGCCTGCGCCGCGATGCCCGCATTGCCCGGTGCGCAATAGATCGTGTCGCTCCTTCCGCTGCGCGTCAGCGCATCGACAATGGCATGTTCGCGGCCTCCGCCACCCACTACAAGAACTTTCATGGATCGAAATATATCTTTAATTCGGTTTCAAAATCATGCGGTTTCACGTCGCGGCCGCCGTCCCGCCGCACCCGGTTCTTCTCCGGCGGCAGAGCCGAATCCTGCCCGAATAACGGACAGCGGACCCGCCCCCCCCGATCTCGTCATCTCAGTGTTTGAAATGGCGCATCCCCGTGAAGAGCATCGCCACGCCCGTTTCGTCGGCCTTGCGGATCGAATCCTCGTCGCGCACCGAACCGCCGGGCTGCACGATCGCCGCGACACCGTTGGCGGCGGCGAGCGTCACGCAGTCGTCGAAGGGGAAGAACCCGTCCGACGCCATGACCAGCCCCTCGGTCGCACCTTTGGCCTGCGCCTCCTTCAACGCGATCTCGGCCGATCCGATCCGGTTCATCTGACCGGCGCCGACGCCGAGCGTCTGTCCCTCCTTCACCACCACGATCGCGTTCGACTTGACATGCTTGACGATCCGCCAGGCGAACTCCAAGTCGCGCAGCTGTGCAGCGTCGGGACGCGCCTTCGTAACGGTCATCGACGCCTCGACCCGCTTCGTCTCCACGTCGAGCTCCTGCGCCAGCAGACCGCCGTTGACGCTCACATACTGCATCGGATGCACGTCGCTGCGCGTCATGTCGACTTCGAGCAGCCGCAGGTTCTTCTTCGTGCAGAGCACCTCCAACGCCCCTTCCGAGAACTTGGGCGCCATGATGATCTCCAAAAAAATCGGCTTCATCCGTTCGGCCGCCTCGCGCGTCACCTCGCGGTTGACAGCCACGATACCGCCGAAGATCGACACCTTGTCGGCCTCGTAGGCCTTCGTCCACGCCTCCACGACGTCGCGGCCGACGGCCGCGCCGCAGGGATTCATGTGTTTGAGCCCCACGCAGAAAGGCTCGTCGAACTCACGCACGATGTTCAGCGCGGCGTTGGCATCTTGGATATTATTGTACGACAGCTCCTTACCGTTGAGTTGCCGGGCATGGGCCAGCGAGAAGGGAACCTCCTCGGCCGAGCGGTAGAACTTGGCCGTCTGATGGGGATTCTCGCCGTAGCGGAGCGACTGCACCAGATCGAAATCGAGGAACAGTTTCTCGGGCAGGCCCGCCTGCGCACGCATGTAGGTGGCGATCATGCTGTCGTACTCCGCCGTATGGGTGTAGGCCTTGGCCGAAAGACGCAGACGAGTTTCGACCGAAGTATTGCCCTCGGCGCGCATCTCGTCCAGAATCGCGGCGTAGTCCGCCGGATCGCAGACGACGGTCACATCGCGGAAATTCTTGGCCGCACTGCGCAGCATCGAAGGGCCGCCGATGTCGATGTTCTCGATCGCCTCAGCCAGCGTAACGCCCTCTTTGGCGATCGTCTGGCGGAAGGGATAGAGGTTCACGCAGACCAGATCGATGAACTCGATGCCGTTGGCGCGCAGCGCCTCGACGTGCTCCTCGACGTCGCGGCGCGCCAGCAGACCGCCGTGCACGGCCGGATGAAGCGTCTTCACGCGCCCGTCGCAAATCTCGGGGAAGCCGGTCACGTCGCTGATGTTCAACACCTCGACACCGCTCTCGCGCAACAGTTTCATCGTGCCGCCCGTGGCGATCACCTCCCAGCCCAAAGCCTTCAAATTCTTTGCGAAGTCGACGACGCCCGTCTTATCGCTGACACTTATCAATGCCCTCATTTCTCGTATTTTATGCTTTTACCAATTTATCAATCGTTTCCACGTATAATTCATGCTCCACCTCGTGCACGCGCCGTTCGACCTCGTGCACGTCGTCGCCGTCGTAGGCGAAGGCGCGCTGCGCGATGATCCGCCCGCCGTCGAGCGTGGCGTCGACCCAGTGGATCGTCACCCCGTAGACCTTCACCCCGTAGGCGACGGCCTCCTCGATCGCGTGCGCCCCCTTGAAGGCGGGCAGCAGCGAGGGATGGATGTTGACGATCCGCCCGCCGTAGGCGCCGAGCAGCACCTCCGAGAGGATGCGCATGTACCCCGCCAGACAGACCAGATCGACTCGCGCGGCATCGAGCCACGCGACGATCTCGCGTTCGTAGTCGGCCTTCGAGGCATACTCCTTCGGCGCGAAGGCGAAGCAGGCGATGCCCCGCGCCGCCGCGCGCTCCGTGACGCGCGCCCCGGGCCGGTCGCAGACGACGAGCGCCACCTCGGCCGCGATCGCACCCCGCTCGCATGCAGCGGCGATCGCCTCGAAGTTGCTCCCTTCGCCGCTGGCGAAAACAGCGATCCGCTTCATCGGCACGCTACCGGATGACGACCCCTTCGGAGTCGGTGACACGTCCGATGACCGACGCCTGCTCTCCGTGCGACGCGAGGATGTCGACGGCTTTCTGCGCCTCCTCGGCGTCGAGCGCGATGACCATGCCGACGCCCATGTTGAAGATGTTGAACATCTCGCGGTGGGCGATCTTTCCGTACTTCTCCAGGAAGCGGAACACGGGCAGGATCTCCCACGTCCCCTCCTCGATGGCGATGCCCTGCCCCTCGTGCAGGATACGGGGAATGTTCTCGTCGAATCCGCCGCCGGTGATGTGGCTGATGCCGTGGACGTCGCACCGGCGGATCACGTCGAGCACCGGCTTTACATAGATTTTCGTCGGGGTGAGCAGCACCTCGCCCAACGTGCGGTTACTCAGCTCGGGATAGACCTTGTTCAGTTCCAGTCCGTTGTCCGACAGCACCTTGCGCACCAGCGAGAAGCCGTTGGAATGGACGCCCGACGAGGCGATCCCGACCAGCACGTCGCCGGTCTTGACCTTCGACCCGTCGATGAGCCGGCTGCGTTCGACGACGCCCACCGTGAACCCCGCGATGTCGTACTCGCCGCCTTCGTACATGCCCGGCATCTCGGCCGTCTCGCCGCCCACGAGCGCACAGCCCGCCTGACGGCACCCCTCGGCCACGCCGCAGACGATGCCCTCGATCTTGACCGGTTCGTTGTGCCCCACGGCCACATAATCGAGGAAAAAGAGCGGCTCGGCACCCTGAGCCAGCACGTCGTTGACGCACATCGCCACGGCATCGATGCCGATCGTATCGTGTTTGTCCAGCGCGAAGGCCAGTTTGAGCTTGGTTCCCACGCCGTCGGTACCGCTTACGAGCACCGGCTCCTTGACTCCGAGGGCCGCCAGATCGAACATGCCGCCGAAGGCGCCGATCGTACCCATGACGCCCGTGCGCGCCGTCGAAGCGACGTGCTTCTTGATGCGGCGGACCACCTCGTAACCGGCTTCGAGATTCACGCCGGCCTTCTCATAACTTTCTGCCATATCGTTTTTTCTGTTTTTCGTTTGACATTTGTCGCGCGAGGAATACCCCGCTAACGGTTCTTGTCCTCCTTGCGGCCGATCTCGGCGGCATGTTCGTAGAGCGCCGTCGGATAACGGCCCGTGAAGCAGGCCATGCACATCTCCTTGCGGTTGCCGGCCCTCAGCAGCGCTCCCTCCGAGAGGAAGGCCAGCGAGTCGGCCTCGATCTGGCGGCATATCTCCTCGACCGAACAGCGGTGGCCGATCAACTGGTCGCAGGTCGAGGTGTCGACGCCGTAGAAGCAGGGATGGGTCATCTTGGGCGATGCGATGCGCACGTGCACCTCCTTCGCGCCGGCGGCCTTGAGCAGCCGCACGATGCGCAGCGAAGTCGTACCGCGCACGATCGAGTCGTCGATGAGCGCCACGCGCTTGCCCGCCACGAGCGACCGCACGGCCGAAAGTTTCATCTTCACGCCCTTCTCGCGCATCGCCTGCGACGGCTGGATGAAGGTACGGCCGATGTAACGGTTCTTGACCAGCCCCATTTCATAGGGGATGCCGCTGGCCTCCGAGTAACCGATCGCGGCCGAAAGGCTCGAATCGGGCACGCCGATCACCACGTCGGCGTCGGCCGGAGCCTCCTCGAAAAGGAGCCGGCCCGACTCCTTGCGGAAGGCGTGGACGTTGCAACATTCGATGTCGCTGTCGGGGCGCGCGAAATAGATGTACTCCATGGCGCACATGCAGTTGCGCTTGTACATCGAATAGTCGCGGCTGCGGATGCCGTTGCGGTCGAGCGTGACGATCTCGCCCGGATTGACGTCGCGCACGAACTCTGCGCCCACGATGTCCAGCGCGCAGGTCTCCGAGCTGACGACCCAGCCGTCGTTGAGCCGGCCGATCGACAGCGGACGCAGGCCGTATTTGTCGCGGCAGGCGTAGAGCCGGTTCTCGGTCATGATCAGGAAGGCGAACCCGCCTTCGAGCATGTTGAGCGCATCGATGATGGCGAAGATGCGGTGCTCCGAGCTGTGCTCCTTCTTGATGAGGTGCGCGAGGATCTCGCTGTCGGAGGTCGAGTGGAAGAGGCTCCCCTTGTCCTCCAAGTAACGCACCAGCTCGCGTGAATTGACGAGGTTGCCGTTGTGCGCCAGCGCGAAATCACCCGTATGGTGCCGGAAGACGAAGGGCTGCACGTTCTCGCGGCCGCCGCCCCCTGCCGTCGAGTAGCGCACATGGCCGATGGCCATGCGGCCGTGGAGCGTCGAAAGGTTGTCGCCGTTGAAGACCTCGGTCACCAACCCCTCGCCCTTGACCGACGCGAGGCGGCCCTCCTCGGCACTGACGATGCCGCACGCCTCCTGGCCGCGGTGCTGCAAGGCATGAAGGCCGTAGTAGACGATTCCCGGCGCATCGTCCACGCCGAAGACGCCGAAGACGCCGCACTCCTCGTGCAGGGAGTCGAAAGGCAATTCATTCATATCGTGATTCCTCCTGTATTAGTTAATCCGAAAACGAAAACCGGAGCGGGAACCCACCCCCGCCGTGTCGCTCCTCTATTTTTTCAAAGCCTCCAAACGGGCGAGAATCTCCTCGTAGGCCTCGCGCACGCGCCCCAGGTCGCGACGGAAACGGTCCTTGTCGAGCTTCTCGTTGGTCGTCTTGTCCCACAGACGGCAGGTGTCGGGCGACACTTCGTCCGCCAGCACGATCTGCCCGTCCGACGTGCGGCCGAACTCGATCTTGAAGTCCACCAGCGTGATGTTCATGCGGTCGAACAGACCGGTCAGCACCTCGTTGATCTTGGCCGTCATGTCGTAGATCCGTTTCAGTTCGTCGTAAGTCACTACGCCCAGCGCCACGGCGTGATGGTCGTTGATGAGCGGATCGCCCAGCTCGTCGCACTTGTAGCAGATGTCGTAGATCGTGTTCGACGGTCTGAGCCCCTCTTCCAGCCCCAAGCGCTTGGCCATCGAACCGGCCACGATGTTGCGCACGATCACCTCCAACGGGATGATCTTCACGCGGCGGCACAGCTGGTCGCGCTCGTTGAGCGTAGAGATGTAGTGCGTCGGAATGCCCGCCTCTTTCAGATAGCCGAAAATGATCGTCGAAATCTTGTTATTGAGGACGCCCTTGCCCTCGATGGTCGCCTTCTTGATGTTGTTGAAAGCGGTGGCGGCATCCTTGTAATGCATCAGGATCACATCGTCGTCGTCCGTGCGGAAAACCTGTTTCGCCTTACCCTCGTAAAGCATTTCGAGCTGTTTCATAGTTTGTTCTATTTTTTGGAGTTATTGTTTTTTCGCTTTTTTCAGATCGAAGTCCACCACGATCGGCCGGTGATCCGACGGGTGCCAGAAATTCGACAGTTTCTTCGGATCGCGCACCGGCTCGGTATAGTCGTCGCGAACCACTTCGGCGCGCGTCACGCAATCGTAGAGCGCCGGCGTGCAGTAGACGAAATCGATACGCTTTTCCGAATGAGTCGTCGTCTGGAACCGGCCGGGATGCTGTCGGGCGATCACGTCGACGTAGGGCGTATGTTCGAGCACGTAGTCCTGCGTCAGCAGCCGCGGATCGTCCTCCGGACATTTGTAGAACCAGTTGTCGAGCCGCGACCACGAGTTGTTGTCGCCCAGCATCACCCAAAGCTCTTCGGCGGCACGGGGAGCGGTGCCGATCGTATGCCGGCAGATATACTCGATCTCCATGCGGCGGTAACGGTCGCCCTCGTGCGCGTCGCGGCTCGCCGCCACGTCGGTCGCCCGGTAGGCGTAAGCCTGCGGCCACAGATGCAGCGTCACGATATTGACCGTGCGACCGTTCTTCGCGATGCGGGCCCACCCCGCGCCGTGCGTCACCACGCTGTCGGGCTCCTCGCCCACGATCCGCTCGACGTTCTCGATCGGGTATTTCGAGGTAATCACCTGCGGGAAATTGTCGCGGTGACCGCCCACGTACCAATACTTGTGGCCGTAGCGCGCCGCCAGTTCGCCCCAGTTGCCGACCAGATAGCGGTCGGCCTCCGGCATCCTGTCGGCCGTGCCCGAACGGTAGATCGACTGCGCCTCGCACCACACGCAGACGTCGGCGTCGAACTCCTTCACCCACTCCACGAAGCGGTCGTAATTGTCGTCCTGCCCCGACCACATGCCGTTCTGGATGTTCCAGTAGAGCAGCCGCAGGTCGGAGCCCGACGGACGCTTGGCGGCGCAGGGAACCGACGTAGCGATCGCAGCGGCGAAAGCCGTCAGGCAGAAAAGGATTCGTTTCAGGTTCATGCGTATTCAAGTTTAAGGTTAGTTCCGTTTGCGGAAATAGGCGACGGCATTCTCGAAGATCGGCTGCCGTTTCTCCCCGCATATATTCTTGAAGAGGTTCTCTCCGTAGCGCTCCGTATGGCCCATCTTGCCCAGAATACGCCCGTCCTCGGAGACGATGCCCTCGATGGCGTAGAACGAACCGTTGGGGTTGCAGGGCGCTTCGGCCGTCGCATGACCGTCGGGGCCGGCGTACTGGAAAGCTACCTGCCCGCGCTCGAACAACCGGCGCGCCAGCTGCTCGCCGACCACGAACTTGCCCTCGCCGTGGCTGACGGCGATGCTGTGCAGATCGCCCACCGAGAACGAACTGAGCCACGGCGAAGCCGTCGAAGCCACGCGCGTGGTGACGATCTGCGAAACGTGGCGGTTGATGTCGTTGCGGAAGAGCGTGGGCGAATCCTTCGTCACGCAGCCCAGCCGCCCGTAGGGCAGCAGTCCCGACTTGACGAGCGCCTGGAACCCGTTGCAGATGCCCAGGATCAGGCCGCCGCGGTCGAGCAGCGCATGGATCTCCTCCGCGATATCCTTGTTGTTGAGTACGTTGGCGATGAACTTGCCGCTTCCGTCGGGTTCGTCGCCCGACGAGAATCCGCCGCTGAGCACGAAGATGTGGCACCGGCGGATATGCTCCTTCATCTCGCGGATCGAGCGGAAGATCGCCTCGGCCGAGAGGTTGCAGAAGACCGTCGTCTCGACCTCGGCGCCGGCGCGGCGGAAGGCGCGCGCCGTGTCGTAGTCGCAGTTCGTGCCCGGGAAGACGGGCAGGTAGGCCACGGGGTGCTCCACCGCCTCGCCCCCGTAGACGAACGTGCGGGGTGCGGGTGTGCTCTCCATGACCGTCCCGCGGTTCGCGCCGCGGTCGGGATAGATTCGGGCGAAGCGCTCGCTGTTGGCGCGGCGCAGCGTGTCGAGCGGCATCCGCTCGCCGTTGACGGTCAACGCTTCGTCGGCCGTCGTCCGGCCCAGCCGCACGGCGAAGGGCGCATCGAGTTCGACGGTGCTCTCCACCACGATCGAACCGTAGTCGTAGGCGAACAGCGCCTCCTCCGGCAACTCGACCTCCGCGCCGATTCCGTTGCCGAAAGCCATCTTCGCCAGCGCCTCGGCCACACCGCCGAACCCGACGGCATAGCCCGCCACGATCCGACCTGCGGCGATCCGCTCGGAAGCATAGTTCCACAAGGTTCGAAGCGCCGCGGTATCGGGCATACGGTTCGCCTTCGGCGTATGTTTGAGCAGGTAGAGCGTATGCCCCGCCTCTTTCAGATCGGTCGAGATCACGCGCCGCGCGTCGACGGTCGTAATGCCGAAGGCCATGAGCATGGGCGGCACGTTGATCTGCTGGAAGGTGCCGCTCATCGAGTCCTTGCCGCCGATCGACGGCAGCCCCAGCTCGACCTGCATCCGCAGCGCACCCAGCAGCGCCGCCAGCGGTTTGCCCCACGAACGGGCGGTGTGCATCCGTTCGAAATATTCCTGATAGGAGAAACGCATCCCCCCGAACTCCGCACCGGCGGCCACTACCTTGGCGCAGGCCTCGACGACGGCGTAGGCCGCCCCGTGATAGGGGCTCCACGACGTAAGGAAGGGGTTGTAGCCGTAGGCCATGATGCTCGCCGTCTCGGTGTATCCCTCGACGGGGAGTTTCTGCACCGAGACCTGCGTCTCGGAGCCCTGCGTGCGGCCGCCGAAGGGCAGCAGCACGGTCGAAGCGCCGATCGTCGAGTCGAACATCTCGACGAGGCCCTTCTGCGACACCACGTTGTCGTCCGCCAGGTCGGCCTCCATGCGCTCGGCGAGCGTCGCACCCTGCGGCTTGCGCACGAAGGGGTCGCACGCCTCGACGGCGCCGATCTCGGCCTCGGCATAGTGGGCCGCACCCGCCGAGTCGATGAACTCGCGCGAAAGATCGACCACGAGCCGGTCGCGGTTGTACATGCGCATCCGGCGCGTATCCGTAACGTTGGCCACGTGCGTCACCTCGATATTCTCTTCACGGCAATAGTCCATGAACCGTTCCATGTCCGCCCGTTCGACCACCACGGCCATGCGCTCCTGCGACTCGCTGATCGCCAGCTCCGTCGCATTCAGGCCGTCGTACTTGGTCGGCACGCGGTCCAGATAGATGTCCAGACCGTCGGTCAGCTCGCCGATGGCCACCGACACGCCGCCGGCGCCGAAGTCGTTCGACTTCTTGATAAGGCGCGTCACCTCCGGCCGGCGGAACAGCCGTTCCAGTTTGCGCTCTTCCGGAGCGTTGCCCTTCTGCACCTCCGACGAACAGGTTTCCAGCGACTTGGTATTGTGTTCCTTCGACGAACCCGTCGCACCGCCGATGCCGTCGCGCCCCGTGCGGCCGCCCAGCAGCAGTACCACGTCGCCCGCGGCGGGCGTTTCGCGCCGCACGTTTTCGGCCTTCACGGCTCCCACCACGGCTCCCACCTCCAACCGCTTGGCCACGTAGTCGGGATGATAGATTTCGCGCACGTGGGTCGTGGCCAGACCGATCTGGTTGCCGTAGCTCGAATAACCGGCCGCAGCCTTGCGGCTGATGACCCGCTGGGGCAGTTTGCCGGCGAGCGTCTCGCCGACGGGCTGATAGATATCGCCCGCACCCGTCACACGCATGGCCTGGTAGACGTAGCTGCGCCCCGACAGCGGGTCGCGGATCGCACCGCCCAGACAGGTCGAAGCGCCGCCGAAGGGTTCGATCTCGGTGGGATGGTTGTGCGTCTCGTTCTTGAACTGCAACAGCCACTTTTCGGGCTGCCCGTCCACGTCGACGTCGACGAAGATCGAGCAGGCGTTGTTCTCCTCGCTCACTTCCAGATCGTCCAGCTTGCCGATTTTGCGCAGGTAACGGGCGCCGATCGTGGCCAGATCCATCAGGCAGAGGGGTTTTTCGTCGCGGCCCAGTTCGCGGCGGATCTTATGATACAGCTCCAACGACTCCTCCAACTCGGCTCGCATGAACGACTCGTCGACCCGAATCGAGGTCAGCACCGTCGTAAAGGTCGTATGGCGGCAATGGTCGCTCCAATAGGTATCCAGAATCCGCAGCTCCGTCTCGTAGGGATCGCGCCCCTCGGCCCGGAAATAGTTCACCACCTCGCGCAGGTCGTCGGCGTTCATCGCCAGCCCCATCTTCGCGCAATAGGGAGCCAGTTCGCCGTCGGTCAGCTCGCGCAGTCCCGCGAGCACCTCCACGGGCTTCACCTCGGCCTGCTCCATGTCGCTCAACACCGAGAGATCCTTCTCGCGCGACTCGACGGCGTTGATGTAGTATTTGCGCACGCGCGCCAGCTCCTCGTCGGTCGTCGCTGCGTCCAGCAACAGCAGCCGCAACGAGCGGATGCGCACCTCGGCTTCGGGATCGATCAGCCGCACGCAGTCGACGGCCGACGCAGCGCGCTGATCGAACTGTCCCGGCAGATACTCCACCGCCAGGAATTTCCTCCCTTCGAGGTCGCAGGCGTCGGTCACCTCGTCGGTCTGCACCTCGCCGAACACCCTGTAACGGCTCGCTTCGAGCAGTTCGGGCGTGAAGCCGAACAGGTCGTAGACGTTCAGCAGACGCAACTGCGAGAGGTGCAATCCGAGGTTCTCGTTCAAATCGTGTTGCAGGCTCTCGGCCTCGACCCGAAATCCGGGGCGTTTCTCGACGAAAATACGGTAGTTCTTCATATCGTTCAGTTCTCTTTTTTCTCTTTATTCCGCTGCGGCGGCCCGACGGCTCCGCCGGTCATTCGAATCGCGCGGCCCACTCGGCGGCGAACTGCCCGCCGCTCAGGCCCACGAAGGTGATATGCCCCATTTTACGCAGGGGGCGGCTCTCGCGTTTGCCGTAGAGATGGACGTGGACATCCGCCCGCCCCTCCCGGGCGATCGCCTCGGCGGCGGCCAAATCGCGCCCCAGGATATTCTTCATCACCGTGGGAGCCACCAACCGCGGCTCTTCCAACGGCATCCCCAGCAGGTAGCGCGCCAGTTCGCGGAACTGGTTGGTCGTGCACCCCTCGATCGTCCAGTGCCCGCTGTTGTGCGGGCGCGGCGCCATTTCGTTGAAATAGATCTCGTCGCCCTTGACGAAATACTCGATCGCAAGGATGCCCCGATAACCGCACTCCTGCATGAAACGCCGGCTCTCGCTCACGATCCTGTCGCGCAGCGCGTCCGGAATCTCCGCCGGCACGACCGACAGATCCAGAATCCCGTCGCGGTGAACGTTGCGCCCTACGGGAAAGCAGACCGTCTCGCGGCCGTCGCCGACCACGATGGCGCTCGCCTCGAAATCGAAGGCTACGAACTCCTCGACAATACCCGGCCGGCCGAAATAGGGTTCGACCTTCGCCATATCCTCCTCCGAACGCAGCACGACCTGCCCGTGGCCGTCGTAGCCCAGCGTGCGGGTCTTGAAGACGCAGGGGAAGCCGCCCGCCTCGCGGACGGCCGCTTCGAGCGACGGGCGGTCGTCGGCCGGCGCGAAACGCGGCGTGCGCAGGCCGTGCGCGACGGCGTCGCGCTTCTCGCGCAGGCGATCCTGCGAGTCGTAGAGGGGCTGGAAGCCCTGCGGAATATTGTATCGCTCCACGAGCGGAATGAGCACTTCGCCCGGGACGTTTTCGAATTCATAGGTCACCACGTCGCTGCGGCGGCACAGCTCTTCGAGCGCCGCCCCGTCGTCGTAGGCCGCCACGATATGCCCGTCGGCCACACGTGCGGCGGGAGCATCGGCCGCAGGATCGAGCGTCACCACCCGCGCCCCCAGCTTGTGCGCCTCCTCGGCGAGCATCAGCCCCAGCTGACCCGCGCCGATCACACCGATCGTCTTTATCGCCGCACCCATCCTACAACTCCGCTTTCAACACGTCGGCCGTCTGCCGCGTCCGGAACGCATCGAGCCGTGCGGCCACCTCCCCGTCGGACAGGGCCAAGATCGACACGGCGATCAATGCGGCATTCTTCGCTCCGTTGATCGCCACCGTCGCCACCGGCACGCCGGCCGGCATCTGAACGATCGACAGCAACGAGTCCAGCCCGTTGAGCGCACGCGACTTGACCGGCACGCCCACCACGGGCAGCGGCGTCATGCTGGCCACCATGCCCGGCAGATGGGCCGCCCCGCCGGCACCGGCGATGATGACCTCGATGCCGCGCCCGCGCGCCGTCTTGGCGTACTCGACCAGCAGGTCGGGGGTACGGTGGGCGCTCACGACCCGCTTCTCATAGGGGATGCCGAACGCTTCGAGCGTCTCGGCAGCGGCGGCCATGACCTCCCAGTCGCTGGTCGATCCCATGATGACTCCTACTTTCGCACTCATATCAGAAATTTTCTTTGCGGACCCGCCCCGTCGGACGGATGCCCCCGTTACGCATCGATATCCGCTTTCCACCGGATGCGACCGGCGAGTACTCTTCTCCGGCGAAGCGCATCCCGGAACCGCTCCTGCACGCGCCCGAACCGCCTCAACTCCTTCCGTATCACCCCGGCAGAGGCTCCGTCGCCGAAAAGAAGAACCGCCGCGACACGATACGTCACGGCGGTTTTTTCTCCATCAGTTCCGAGCACACGAACGATGTACGTACCCTTTCGAGTATCGTCCTTTCTGATTCTGCTGTAACCAAAAAGCGTACATGGCGTGCGGTTTCTTCTTATCGACGACACAAAGATAGCTCCTTTTTCACGGAAAACCGAAGCTTATAATAAATAAAATTATAAACAATCTTATCAACATTCCAACGCACGGAACGCCCCTTTTCCGGTCGGCCGCGACCGATTCCGGAAGCGGCTCTGCCGCCGTTATTCGCGCAGCTTCGCCTCGCAGTAGGCGCAACGATAACTGCCCGGTTCGCCGTCGATCTCATGGAAGAGCTGGTCGACGTCTTCGGTGGCCGAGATGCAGCGGCGGTTCTGGCAGCGCAGGCGATTGACGTCGTATGCTTCGGCCAGATGCGGCGTAGGGGCCGCCTTCCGTTCGCCCGCCCATTGCAGCAGCGTATAGATCAGCGCCATGCGGACGAACTTGCCGTTCTCGACCTGCCGGAAATAGGCAGCGCGGGGGTCGTTGTCCACCGCGCGCGTGATCTCGTTGACGCGCGGCAGCGGATGCAGGACGACCATCTCCTTCTTGGCCGTTTCGAGTTTCTCGGGCGTCAGCACGAAACTGTCCTTTACCCGCTCGAACTCCTCCTCGTCCAGAAAACGCTCCTTCTGCACGCGGGTCATGTAAAGGATATCCAGTTCGGGCATCACCTCCTCCATGGTGCGCACTTCGACGGTCGGCACGCCGTATTTGTCGCACACCTCGTGCCGGATGTAGTCGGGCAGGCGCAGCTCTTCGGGCGCGATCAGGATCACCTTGATCCCCGTGCGGCGCGACAGTGCCTTGATGAGCGAGTGCACCGTACGGCCGAATTTCAGGTCGCCGCAGAAGCCGATCGTGAGGTCGTCCAACCGTCCCAGTTCGCGCTTGATCGTCAGCAGGTCGGTAAGCGTCTGCGTGGGATGCGCATGGCTGCCGTCGCCGGCGTTGATGACCGGGATGCCGGCGTACTGCGACGCCACGAGCGGCGCCCCCTCCTTGAAATGGCGCATGGCGATGATGTCGGCGAAGCAGGCGATCACGCGCACCGTGTCGGCCACCGTTTCGCCCTTCGACACCGACGACGACGCGGCGTCCGAAAAACCGATGACGTTGCCGCCCAGCTCCATCATGGCCGACGTGAAACTCAGCCGCGTGCGGGTGGAGGGTTCGTAGAAGAGCGTCGCCAGCTTGCGGCCCTTGCAGGCCTCGCTGTACTTTTCGCGATGGGCGATGATGTCCAGCGCAAGGTCGATGATCCGCTCGGTTTCGTCCACCGACAGATCGGTAGGCTCGATCAAATGACGCATAACTCTCTTCGAATTATTTGTTGATCCAGCTTTCGTCCGACGGATTGTTGCGGAAGGCGATCAGGCGCGCCTTGTCCTCGGGACGGATATATCCCTCCTCGGCTGCCACCTCCGCGAGCACGTCGAGGTTCGACAGCGAGTAGTTCACGACTCCGGCCGCCGCCAACCGGTCGAGCCCCTTCTGCATCCCGTAGGTGAAGATCGACGCCACGCCCAGCACCTCGGCGCCCGCTTCGCGCAGCGCCTCGACCACCTCGATGCAGCTTCCCGCCGTCGAGATCAGGTCTTCGATCACCACGACCTTCTGCCCTTTTTCGAGCCGGCCCTCGATGCGGTTGCCGCGGCCGTGATCCTTCGCGCCGCTGCGCACGTAACCCATCGGCAGATCGAGGATCGTGGCCGTGATGGCCGCATGGGCGATACCGGCCGTCGAGGTTCCCATCAGCACCTCGGCTTCGGGGAATTTCGTGCGGACGATCTCGGCCAATCCCGCCTCTACGTGCTTGCGCACCTCGGGGGCCGTCAGCGTCAGACGGTTGTCGCAATAAATCGGGCTTTTGATACCGCTCGCCCAGGTGAACGGCTGCTCTGGACGCAGGAATACCGCGCCGATCGAGAGCAGGTCTTTTGCTATGGCTTTCTCCATGTTCGGTTTGTTGTTATCGTTCAATTTCATATACAGTATCGGAAAGGGACCGCCCTGTTCGTCGCGCTCGCTGCGGCCGCACACGGCGAACCCCACGTGTTCGTAGAACCCGCGCGCCGAGGGGTTCTGCTCGTTGACCACGACCTCTGTCACACCCGCGGCGAAAGCCTCGCGCACCAGCGCGGTGCCGACACCCGCACCCCGACAGGCGGGATCGACGAAGAGCATCTCCAACCGCCGGCCGTCACACCCCATGAAGGCGACCGGAACTCCCTCCGCATCGCGCACGATCCGCAGATCGGCTATCGAACGCAGGGCGTCGGGGACATAGGTGCGGATGCCGCGAATATCCTCCTCACTCAGAAAGTCATGCGTGGCGCGCACCGACACCTCCCACAGCTCCACGAGCCGGTCGACGAGCGCATCATCGCGCGACACGCAGCGCTCGGGTGCGGAAAAAAACACGGGCTTCATATCATTTCATTGCCTTGCGCAAAATCGCCTCCACCTCGTCGGGATAGATCCCGCCCTCGTGCACCTTCACGCCGTCCACATAAAAGGTCGGAACGTAATAGTAGTCGTAGCCGTCGGCCACGGCGGGCTGCTCCGACTCCTCGATCAGTTCGATGCCGACGGCCGCCAACTCGGGATGGGCGGCCTTGACCTCGTCGATGTAACGCAGCGCCTTGCGGCAGAAGGGACAGTTTTTCAGGTAGAAAAGTTTCACCGGTTTCATGACTCGTCTATTTTTCGGATGGGAAACGCCGTCGTCGTCCCGCATCCCGCATATTTCATTCCGCACCGACGAATTCGGCCACGCAGCGGCGATAGGCCGCCACGGGATCGGACGCCGCCGTGACGGGACGCCCCACGACGATGAAGTCGGAGCCGATCTCGCGGGCACGCGCCGGCGTAGTGACACGCACCTGGTCGCCCATGTCGCCGTCGGCGAAGCGCACGCCGGGCGTGACGGTCAGAAACTCCGCACCGCACGCCTGCTTGACCATGCCTGCTTCGAGCGGCGAGCAGACCACGCCGTCCAGCCCCGCCTCGCGGGCATTGCGGGCATAGCGGACGATCACTTCGTCGATCGGCGCGTCGATCAGCAGTTCGCCGCGCATCCGCTCCTCGCTCGTCGAGGTGAGCTGAGTCACGGCGATGAGCAGCGGCCGCGTACCGTCGGGCCGCGTCAGTCCCTCGACGGCCGCACGCATCATGTCGATCGTACCGGCCGCATGGACGTTGCACATATCCACATCCAGCTTCGACAGCACGGCCATCGCCTTGCGTACCGTGTTGGGAATGTCGTGCAGTTTCAAATCAAGGAAGATCCGGTGACCGCGGCGCTTGATCTCGCGCACGATCGACGGCCCTTCGGCATAGTAAAGCTCCATGCCGATTTTCAGGAACGGCTTGCGCGGCTCCTGCTCGAACTTATCCAGAAAAGCGAACGTCGCCTCGGCACTGGCGAAATCGCACGCTATGATTACATCTCGTGTCAACATCTTTATCTCTTCTTTTACGTTTCCGTTCCTGCTCCGTACATCCCCGAACGCCTATGCGACGAGATGTAACGGTATTTAAAATCCCTCCAAACCTCCCTTTGTAAAGGGAGGCTTCGCAGCCGGAAACATCTCTATCTCTTCTTTTACGTTTCCGTTCCTGCTCCGTACATCCCCGAACGCCTATGCGACGAGATGTAACAGTATTTAAAATCCCTCCAAACCTCCCTTTTCCTTCGCTGCGCTCGGTTTCCGCTGCGGCGCCTCGGCATCCCGCGAGCGGGTGCACTCGGCTGGCGACGCGATCGTAAAGGGAGGCTTCGCAGCCGGAAACATCGTCATCCCTTTTTACGTTTCCGCACCTGCGTATAGGCGTCCTACCGCGCAGCACAACCCACGATGTCGGCGAGCCGTTCGATGCCCAGCCGCTCCATTTCGGAGGGCAGCGCCTCGATGATCTCCTTGCAAATATAAGGATTTTTCAGGTTCGCCGCACCCACTTCGACCGCCGTCGCGCCGGCCATCATCATTTCGATGACGTCGCGCGCCGACGACACGCCGCCGCAGCCGATCACCGGAATCCCGCACGCCCCGGCCACCTGATAGACCATGCGCAGTGCCACAGGGAAGACCGCGTCGCCCGAAAATCCGCCCATTACGTTGGCGATCACCGGCTTGCGGCGCTGCACGTCGATGCGCATACCGAGCATCGTGTTGATCAGGCACAACCCGTCGGCACCCGCCTCCTCGCAGGCGCGGGCGATCGCCACGATGTCGGTCACGTTGGGCGAGAGCTTGATGTAGACCGGTTTGGTCGTCACGGCCTTCACGGCGCGCGTCACCTCGGCGGCGCACTCGGGCGACGTGCCGAACGACATGCCGCCGTGGCGCACGTTGGGACACGAGACGTTGACCTCGATCAGTCCGATCCCCTCCTCGCGGTCGATACGTTCGCAACAGTAGGCGTACTCCTCGACCGAGAAGCCCGAGATGTTAGCGATCACCGGCTTGTGGAAGAACGTCCGCAGGCGGGGCAGCTCCTCGGCGATCACGGCGTCGATGCCCGGGTTCTGTAACCCCACGGCGTTGATCATCCCCGCCGTGCACTCGGCGATACGGGGCGTCGGATTACCGAAGCGCGCGTCGCGCGTCGTACCCTTGAACGAGAAGGTGCCCAGGATGTTGATGTCGTAGAAATCGCGGAATTCGTTGCCGAATCCGAACGTACCGCTGGCCGGAATGACCGGATTGTCCAGCCGCCAGCCGCTCAGCGTAACCGACAGGTCGCGCGCAATCGTTTTCGTTACCATATCACCTCCTCCTTCGTCAATACCGGCCCCTCCTTGCAGATGCGTTTGTTGCCGTATTTGGTTTTGCAGCTGCACCCCATGCAGGCGCCGAATCCGCAGCCCATGCGCTCCTCGAAGCTCAGCTGACCGCTGCACTTCGTAGCGTCGCTCAGCGCACGCAGCATCGGCAGCGGGCCGCAGGCGTAGAAATAGTCGTACGTCAGGCCGCTTTCGCGGATCGCGTCGGTCACGAAACCCCGCACGCCCTCCGTCCCGTCGGCCGTCGCCACCACGACGCGGCAGCCCAACTGCGCGAACTCGTCGCGGTAGAAGACCTCCGCCGCCGTGTTGAAGCCCAGCACGACCGCGACCTCGCGGCCGTCGGCCAGGAGCCGTTTGGCGAGATTGTAGAGCGGCGGGACGCCCACGCCGCCGCCCACGAGCAGCTCGCGGCGGCTGCCCTTCGTCACGTCGAAGCCGTTGCCCAGCCCCGTGAGCAGGTCGAGCCGCGCGCCGGGCCGCAGGCCGGCCATAAGCGCCGTCCCCTCGCCCACGACTTTATAGATCAGCGTGATCGTCCGTTCGTCCCAGTCGCAGACCGAGATCGGGCGGCGCAGGTAGCACCCGTCGAGTTCGACGTTGACGAACTGTCCGGGCGCCGTGATCCACTGCGTGTCGCCTTCGAGCGTCATGCGCCATACGGCAGGCGTCAGCCGTTCGTTGGAGCGAAGCGTGTAGATTGCTTTCTTGTACATAACTCTGTTCCCGAATTTTGATTTCAGGCAGGCAGATGTGGTGCATCGTGCGTCCGAGTCGGACGGGGCATACCAAACGTATGCCCCGTTCGGAGCGGACAAGGGATGTGCCGCAGGTGCCGCATGAAATCGAAATTACTTCGCGTCGATCGTCGAAACGGAGAGCGTAATCTCTTCGAGCACGTCGAGCAGCACCTTCACCGTTTCGAGCGAAGTGAAGAGCGTCACGTTGTTCTCGACCGCCGTGCGGCGGATTTCGTAGCCGTCGAAGCGCGTATTGTGCTGATCCAGGTCGATCGTGTTGATGATGTAGCTCACGTGGCCTTGGCGCAGCGAATCGATGATCTCGCTGCTGCCCTCGCACAGCTTGCGGCGCAAGCGCGTGCGCAGGCCGTGGCGGCGCAGGAAATCGGCCGTACCGGAAGTCGCCTCGATGTTGAAGCCGAGGTTGTAGAAACGGCGCGCCAGCGGCAGCACCTCCTCCTTGTCCTTGTCGGCGATCGTGAGCAGCACCGTACCGTAGTTGGCCACCTTCATGCCCGAAGCCTGCAACGCCTTGTAGAGCGCGCGCGTCAGCTTGTCGTCGTAACCGATCGCCTCGCCCGTCGACTTCATCTCCGGCGAGAGGTAGGACTCCACCCCGCGGATCTTCGAGAAGGAGAAGGCCGGCGCCTTGACGAACCAGCGTTGTTTCTCGCGGCCGTAGACCTCGGTGATGCCCTGCTCGCGCAGGCTGTGCCCGAGGATCACCTGCGTGGCGATGTCGGCCATCTGCACGCCCGTGGCCTTCGAGAGGAAGGGCACCGTGCGCGATGAACGGGGGTTGACCTCGATGACGTAGACCTCGTCGCGGCCGTCGCAGATGAACTGGATGTTGTAGAGGCCGACGATGCCGATTTCGAGACCCAGTTTGACCGTATAGTCGATGATCTTCTCCTTGACCTTGGGCGAGACGCTGAAAGTCGGGTAGACGCTGATCGAGTCGCCGGAGTGGATGCCCGTCCGCTCGACGTGCTCCATGATACCGGGGATGAAGACGTCGCGGCCGTCGCAGATGGCGTCGACCTCCAGCTCCTTGCCCATGATGTATTTGTCGACCAGCACGGGCGAGTCGTCGTTGACCTCGACGGCCGTCTGCAAGTAATGGCGCAGCGCCTCCTCGTTCGAAACGATCTGCATGGCGCGGCCGCCCAGCACGTAGCTCGGACGCACCAGCACCGGATAGCCGATGCGCGTAGCGGCCGCCACGCCCGCCTCGATGTCGGTCACGGCCTCGGCCTGCGGCTGCGGGATGCCCAGCTGCTCCATGATCTTCTCGAAGCAGCCGCGGTCCTCGGCGTTGCGAATCGCCTGCACGTCGGTGCCGATGATCGGCACGCCCAGCCGCGCCAGCGGCTCGGCCAGGTTGATGGCCGTCTGGCCGCCCAGCGAGACGACGATGCTCTTGGGCTTTTCGAGGTGGATGACGTTCATCACGTCCTCGACCGTGAGCGGCTCGAAGTAGAGCTTGTCGCTGCACGTGTAGTCCGTCGAGACGGTTTCGGGGTTGTTGTTGATGATGATGGCTTCGTAGCCCGCCTTGCGGATCGACCAGATCGCATGGACGGTCGAATAGTCGAACTCCACGCCCTGACCGATGCGGATCGGGCCCGAACCGAGCACGATGATCTTCTCGCGGTCGCTCACCAGCGACTCGTTCTCCTGCTCGTAGGTCGAGTAGAAATAGGGCACGTAGGAGGAGAACTCCGACGCGCAGGTATCGATCATCTTGTAGACGGGGAAAATCCCCAGCTTCTCGCGCAGGGCGTACATCTCGTGCTCGGTAGCGCCCCACAGCATCCCGATGTACTTGTCGCCGAAGCCCATGCGCTTGGCCTCGCGCAGCGTCGCCTCGTCGAAGGGGTGCGCCGCCACCGTGCGCTCCATCTCGACGATGTTCTTGAACTTCTCCAGGAAGAACATGTCGATCTTGGTGTTGTTGTAGATGAGCGCCAGGTCGACGCCGTTGCGGATCAGCTGCGCGATGGCGTAGAGGCGGTCGTCGGTACCCTCCTTGATGTAGGTCAGCATCTCGTCGTCCGACATCGTGTCGAACTTCTTGTGGTAGATGTGGCAGACGCCCGTCTCGAGCGAGCGCACCGCTTTGAGCAGGCTCTCCTCCATCGTGCGGCCCACCGACATCACCTCGCCCGTGGCTTTCATCTGCGTGCCGAGTTTGTTCGACGCGTCGGAGAACTTGTCGAAGGGGAAACGCGCCACCTTCGTCACCACGTAGTCGAGCGCAGGCTCGAACGAGGCGGGAGTGTTGGCCAGCCGGATCTCGTCGAGCGTCAGCCCCATGGCCACCTTGGCCGTAACGCGGGCGATCGGATAGCCGCTCGCCTTCGACGCCAGCGCCGACGAGCGCGACACACGGGGGTTGACCTCGATCAGGTAGTATTTGAACGACAGCGGGTCGAGCGCGAACTGCACGTTGCAACCACCTTCGATTTTGAGCGCACGGATGATTTTGAGCGCACTGTCGCGCAACATCTGGAATTCGCGGTTGGTGAGCGTCTGGCACGGTGCCACCACGATCGAGTCGCCCGTATGGATACCCACCGGATCGATGTTCTCCATGCAACAGATCGAGATGGCCGTATCGTTGGCGTCGCGCATCACCTCGTATTCGATCTCCTTATACCCCTTGATGCTCTTTTCGACGAGCACCTGATGCACCGGCGAGAGGATCAGCGCGTTGCGCATCAGCTCCTCCAGCTCCTCGCGGTTGTCGGCGAAGCCGCCACCCGTACCGCCCAGCGTGAAGGCCGGACGCAGCACCACCGGATAGCCGATCCGCTCGGCGGCGGCGATGCCCTCCTCCATGTTGTTGGCGATATGCGACGGCAGCACCGGTTCGCCCAGCCGCTCGCACAGTTCCTTGAACAGCTCGCGGTCTTCGGCCTGCTCGATGCTCTCGAACGACGTACCCAGAATCTCGACCTGGCACTCCTGCAACACGCCCTTTTTGGCCAGCTGCACGGCCAGATTCAGGCCCGTCTGGCCGCCCAGCCCCGGCACGATGGCATCGGGACGCTCGTAACGGATGATCTTGGCCACGTATTCGAGCGTCAGCGGCTCCATATAGACCTTGTCGGCGATATGCGTGTCGGTCATAATCGTCGCCGGATTGGAATTCACCAGGATCACCTCGTACCCCTCCTCTTTCAGCGCGAGGCAGGCCTGCGTCCCCGCATAGTCGAACTCGGCGGCCTGACCGATCACGATCGGCCCCGAGCCGATCACCATTACTTTCTTGATATCCGTTCTCTTAGGCATTTTTCCAATCCTCCATCATTTTAGTGAACTTATCGAACAAATAGGCGCTGTCCTGCGGCCCCGAAGCGCTCTCGGGATGATACTGCATCGAGAAGACCCCGTCCTTGTAGCAGGCGACGCCTTCGGCCGTACCGTCCAGCAGATTGACGTGCGTGAGCTCCAATCCCGTGCCTTCGAGCGACGCCACGTCGACGGCGAAACTGTGGTTCTGGCTCGTGATCTCGATCTTGCCCGTCTGGAGGTTCTTCACCGGATGGTTCGCGCCGCGGTGGCCGAACTTCATCTTGAAGGTCTTCGCTCCGTAGGCCAGCGAGATGAGCTGGTGCCCCATGCAGATGCCGAAGATCGGCAGCCGCCCGCGCAGCTGGCGCACCAGTTCGATCACCCCCTGCACGTCATTCGGGTCGCCCGGGCCGTTCGAAAGCACCAGCCCGTCGGGACGGAACGCGAGAATCTGCTCCGCCGTAGCGTCGTAGGGCACCACCGTCACGTTGCATCCCACGCGGTTCAGCAGGCGGATGATGTTGTATTTGATGCCGCAGTCGACGGCCACCACGTCGTACTTGTGGTTGGGCACGCGCGACATCCACCGCTTGCGGCAACTCACGCGCGACACCATGTCGTGCGGCCACGGCGTCGCGGCCATGCGTGCGAGCGCCTCCTCGCGGGGCGTTTCGACCGAAGTAATCATCACCCGCTGGCTGCCCTCGTTGCGGATGATGCGTGTCAGCATCCGCGTGTCGACCCCCTCGATGCCGGGGATGGCGTGCTCCTCGAAGACCTCGCTGAGCGTCTTCGTGTAACGGAAATTCGAGGGCGAATCGTTGTACTCGCGCACGATCATGCCGCCGATGGTCGGGTTTTTCGTTTCGTAGTCTTCGTCGGTCATACCGTAGTTGCCGATCAGCGGGTAGGTCATCACGACCATCTGGTCCGTGTAGGACGGATCGGACATGATCTCCTGGTAACCGACCATCGAGGTGTTGAACACGATCTCGCAGATCGCCTCCTTGTCCGCCCCGAAGCCGTATCCGTAGAACTCCTGTCCGTTTTCCAGAACGATTTTCTTCGTATAAGGTTTCATATTCATAGTATTGTGTTATCTTTTCAAATCCCCGTTGCGATAGGCTTCGCGGCCCCCGACCAGCGTCAGCATCACCTCGCCCCGCACCGCCATTCCGGCGAAGGGGGTGCTGCGCCCCATCGACAGGAAGCGGTCGGGATCGACCGTCCCCGCCCGCTCGGTGTCCACCGCCGTCAGGTCGGCCGGCTCGCCCGCAGCGATCGTGCCGCCGCCGAGCGAGAAGATGCGGCGCGGCGCGACGGCCATCGCCTCCACCAGCCGCGCGAAGGAGATGATCCCCCGCCCGACGAGCGCCGTATTGAGCACCGCGAAGGCGCATTCCAACCCCACGACGCCCATGGCGCTGCCCGCCAGCCCGCGGGCCTTCTCGGCGGCGGTGTGGGGCGCATGGTCGGTGGCGATCACCTCGATCGTCCCGTCCTGCAAGCCGGCCACGAGCGCCTCGCGGTCGGCACGGCTGCGCAGCGGCGGGTTCATCTTGAAGCGCCCCTCCTCGCGCAGATCCTCGTCGCACAGCACCAGATAGTGCGGCGCCGTCTCGCAACTCACGGGCAGTCCGGCCGCTTTGGCACGGCGCACCAGCTCGACGCTCTCCTTCGTGGAGACGTGGCAGACATGGTAGCGGCACCCCGTCTCGGCCACAAGCCGGATGTCGCGCTCGACCTGCCGCCACTCGCTCTCGGACGAGATGCCCCGATGACCGTGCGCGCGGCAATAGCCGCCGTCGTGGATATATCCCTTGTCGAGCAGGGCCTCGACCTCGCAGTGGGCGACCACGGGACGCCCCGTGCGGGCTACCCTGCGCATCGCTTCGCGCATGAGCGCCTCCTCCTGCACGCCGCGGCCGTCGTCCGAGAAGCCGACGACGTCGGGTGCCAGCGCGTCGAAATCGACCAGCTCGCCGCGCCCCTTCTGCCCGCGGGTGATGCAGCCGTAGGGAACGACCCGCACCGCGGCGTCGCGCCGGATCGCCTCCAACTCGACGGCCAGATGCTCCGGCGAATCGGGCGCAGGCGAAAGATTGGGCATCGGACAAACGGTCGTATAACCGCCGTGAGCAGCCGCGCGCGTTCCCGTGGCGATGGTCTCCTTGGCCGTAAAGCCGGGTTCGCGCAAGTGTACGTGCACATCGACCAGCCCCGGCAGGATCTTCATTCCTCCGAGCGGCACGACCTCGCACCCTTCGGCCGGCAACCCGAGCCCCACGGCCGCGATCCGGTCGCCGTCGACGAGCACGTCGGCCCGCACGAACCCTCCGTCACGCCACACTTCGGCGCCCTGCAACAATCTCTTCATCTGCGTACATAAAAAAAGAGTAACTGAAAAACAGTTACCCTTTAAATTGGAAAATAAGAAGCCCGCAAGTATCGTAATCCGACGGATTACCCTTCGTTCGCCGAAACGCGAAAGAGGCGGATATGTTCGGATGGTCTTTGTACATGGCTTCCCGATATCGGGGACAAAGGTACAACATTTTTTTCGGAATCCGCGACCGTCCCGACCATTTTTTACGAAATTTTCATCCGCCGCATTTTCTCCCTCAGCGCGCCGGTTCGATGCAGACGGCGCCGAACCGGCCGCGCCGGCCGAAGGTTTCGACCGCTTCGACGGGCAGCAGGTAATAATAGTACATCGGAACCTCCGCCTCCAACGAGAAGACGTTCGCCCGACACATCCGCAGCCACTCTCCGACATCCGACGGCATTCCGTCGATCTCGACCAGCGGCGCACGGTCGGCATAGGTTCTCCCGACGACGAGCGGACGTCCGTCGATCGTCGCCGAATCGGTACGAATGTCGAGCGAACGGAGGATCAATCCGTCGATGAACTGGAAAACCCTGCCCGGTACTTCGATCCCGTCGAGCAAATAACGGGCGTCGTGCGGCAGCGGATGCCATAATCCGTCGGGAATGCGACCCGACCGGTCGATGCCACCGGCACGGCGCAGCGAATCGTATTCCGCACGCAGCGTATAGGTGCGGATATGCACTGCCTGCCTGCGCTGCCGTGCGCCTTCCAGACTCGTCGCACTCCACCTGTACCCCGCGACGTTACCTTGCAGATGCGGCCGCACGCCCTTGCGGCGGTCGCGTTCGACGAAGAATTTCAACAGTCGCACCCGTTCGCGCCGTGTCGTATCGGCAAGTCGCATACGACGGTTCTTGACCCGCACGCGGCGGACGTTCCACAATGTAACCCGCCCGTAAGCCTCTTCGCGGGTTACGCGGCGGCGGTTGAGTTTGTAGGCGAACGGCCGCCCGGCAGCGGCCGGCAGAGTTTCCTCCGTCGCCGACAGCACGTCGGCCAGCGTATCGCGCCTAGCCTCGTCGAAACGCAGCACGACACCCTCCTCCTGCGGTCCTTGCCGCAGCGGCTCCTGTGCCGCAACCTCCCCGCCGCCAACGACGAATCCCACCGTCATGATCCACCCGAAAATCCGATTACGCATAACTCTTCCGTTTTTGCAAAGATGAACTTTTCAAATCATAATTCAAACTTTTTCACGCTATTTTTCAAAACGAATATCCTCCCGCGACGCATACATGCGCCGCCGTCGGAAGACCAGCCGCAAAACAGACTCCCGAGCTCCGCAACTGCGGAAACAGACCGACCGCGCGAAGCCCGCCTCTACATGGAGGTCTTCGATATTGGAACACGATGAAAACCTAATTCCGGAGGAGTCGAATGGGACAAGGGAAAAGGCATTTATCGAACTTTTTCGGAGAACAAGGTGTTTGAAATATTCCGTGATATGGCATCCGATTACGGAAATCCGAAACCATCCCTTTTCGCATCGGAACATCTCAGGCCGCAATCGGAAGGAGGATGCGAGCGAACTGTTGCGAACAGAGCAGCGCTTCATTGCGGGTGGCACGGGCTGCGTCTTTCCGGCAAGGCCGAAAGACCCTAAGACAGCAACAACATGAACAAGGGATAATCCCGTAGAAATTCATGAAAACAAAAAACAGACAACCCTTTCAAGTTGTCTGCTTTGGTAGCGGGAGGAGGACTCGAACCTCCGACCTCCGGGTTATGAGCCCGACGAGCTGCCAACTGCTCTATCCCGCGATGTATCGTTCGATGCGGTGCCGCGGCACCCGATCTATCGCTTTTGTGAATGCAAAGATAAGGCAAATTTTCGAATCTGCCAAATAAAATCGCAACTTTCCCGTTCTCGCAACCCCTTTCGACTGCCGTACAGCCGTTTACGAACCGACCGCGCGAGCGGGTATTCTCCGTATCTCCGCACTCTTCCGCCCGCCAGCGGAAGAACGGCGGGCGACAGACAGACGGATGGGCAGTCGGCCGTCCGGCGGGTCGTCAGGCTTTCAGGCCGGCGGACAGGCGGATTCAGCGAATCCGTTTGGCTACGATCTCGGCCAGATCGCACACCTCCGTCGTCGTGCCGCGCACGAGCGCCTTCTTGCACAGCGGGCAGGCCGTGACGATCGCATCGGCGCCCGTGGCCGTCAGTTCGCCGGCCACCGACGTGGCGATGCGCACCTGATCGCCGTCCGAAATGACCGTATTGGCCACCGACGACCCGCAGCAGAGCGCATCTTCGCGCGTATGCGCCGGTTCGAGCAGCCTGCCGACCGCCTCGATCACGCGGCGCGGTTCGTCGTAGATGCCGCTGCCGCGCCCCAGTTCGCAGGGGTCGTGATAGGCATAGCTCGCCGCGCCGCGTTCCAGCCTCAGCCGGCCGGCGGACAGCAGTTCGAGGATATACTGCGAATGATGGATGACACGGATACCGTCGAGCCGGTACTCCTCGCGGAAGACTTTCAGACAGATCGGGCACGAGGTGACGAGCGTGCGGATGCCGTGCCTGCGGAAGAGCTGCGTGTTGTACTCCATCATGCGGCGCGCCGAGTCGGTTTCGCCCGAAAGTTTGAGCGGCCGGCCGCAGCAGACCCCGCCGTTGCGGTCGGCCCACCACACCTCCTCGCCGGCAGCCGTGAAGATGCGCTCCATGGCCGTCATCGTGCGCGGCGTGAGCAGCGTCATGCAGCCCGCGAAATAGCCGACCTTCCCTTCGCCTTCCGAGCGGTCGAGTCCCTTGAAGTAGTCGTAGCGCCGTTCGTCGGGGGTGTTGCGCATCGTGTCGCGCGAATTGAGCCGCAGGGTGTTGAGATCGATCCCCACCGGACATTTCGCCTGGCAGCGGCCGCACATCAGGCAGTTCTGTGCCACTTCGCGCGTCAGCATCCCGTAGCGGCGATCGCGCAGAAAGTAAACCGACTGCACGTCGTCGATGCCCAGCACGCTCTGCAACTGGCAGGGGTCGATGCAGATGCCGCACCGCGAGCAGGCTTCGATCTGGAAGCGGTCGGCCGACGACTCCTTCTCGCGCGGGCGCACACCGTAGCGACGCAGGAAGATGAGCGGGATCTCGGTGAAGATATGCATGTAGCGCGAAAACGGCAGCGCGACGAAGAAGACGCCGAGCGCGATCGAATAGAACCACCACGCCCCCTGTTCGAGCACGACGAGCGTCGACCGGCCGAGATGCTCGGCCATGAACGCCCCCAGCCCTCCGGTCAGGAAGCCTCCCATGCCGTAGATGCCGCAGGTGATGCTTTCGGCCGCGAGCCGCGCCGGAAAGACGAACCACAGTGCCGTGAGGGCGATCCGGTCGCCCGGCACGTGTCGGGTCGTGCGGCGCATTCCCATCGCCCGCGAGCAGAAACGTTTGGCCCATGCCAGCGCCACGCCCGACAGGACGAAGAGCAGCAGCAAGTCCATTACGAAATCGAAGAAGGGCTTCTCGCGCAGCATCAGCGTCGGCGCGAAGTACTTGAAGAAGACATGTCCCTGCAACGGCACCCAGCGCAGGCCGAGGTAGGCCACCGTTTCGATCCACCCCACCACGATGAGCAGGAACCAGCCGAAGGCCAGCGACATGTGCATGTATCCCAGCAACGGATTGACGCGGAAGATACGGCGATGGAGCAGGCATTCGCCGATCACCTCCCCGACGGCTCCGAGCGTCCGCGGCGTCGGGATGCCGAACAGCACCCGCTTCTTGTCCGCGCGCGGCAGTTCGGCGAACCACACGACGTATCTCCACACGATGACGGCGGCCATCACCAAAGCGCCGACGAGAAACGGCAGGCAGAAGGGTGCGTAAAACTTCATCGTCAGAAATCCCCCAGTTTACGTTTGATGAGCATCACCACGCCGCGCGTGTTGATCCCCCGCGGGCAGGCCAGCCGGCACTTGCCGCACAACATGCATTTGTTCATCTCCTCGTAGGCACCCTCGTACTCGCCGCGCCGCACCAGCGTATGCACCTTGCGGAAGTTGAACGACGTCAGGTTGCCCGCCGTACAGAGCGCCGTGCAGGCCCCGCAGCCGATGCAGGTCTGCAACTCGGGCATCTCGCGCAGGATCTCGTCGCTCTTGCGCAGATTGTTGCGATCCAGATCGATCACGCGCGGCTTGTTGATGCCGAATCCGAAATTCACCGTCGCCATCGTCCTATGCACGTTTGAGATATTCCGCCGCACGGTCGGCCGCCACGACCGCCTCCGACAACGATTCGCCGATATTCTTGGGCGCAGTGACCGCTCCGGCGTAGAAGATTCCGTCGACGCCGCTCTCGACATTGTGAAGGAAGGCGTCGCGGGGCGCCAGGAACCCGCTCGGCTGCACGCCGAGCCCCGCTCCGGCCGCGAAACGGGCGTTCGACGCATTGCTGCGCATCCCGACGATGAGCACCAGCATGTCGACCGACATTTTCAGCGGACGCCCCGTGAGCGTATCCTCGGCCTTGATCTGCACGCGGCCGTCGAGCGTCGGGCTGGCCTCCGAAATGCGGCCGCGTACGAAGTGGATGTTGAGCCGCTGCTGGGCGTCGCGGTACATCTCCTCGTAGCCGGGCCCGAACATGCGGATGTCCATATAGAAATTGAAGACGTCGGCCGCGGGGAACATCTCCTTGAGCTCCATGGCCTGTTTGACGCCCGTGATGCAGCACACCTTCGAGCAGTGGTGCTGGCAGACCTTCTCGTCGCGCGAACCGACGCAGTGCAGGAAGGCGATGCGGCGCGGCGCCGTGCCGTCCTTCAACGCCACGCGCCCCTCGTTGAGCATCCGCTCGATGTCGACGGTCGTATAGACGTTGTCGTAGATGCCGTAACCGTACTCCTCCTTGATGCGGGCGTCGAAAAGGGTGAAGCCCGTAGCGACCACCACGGCGTCGGCTTCCAGCCGTTCACCCGTCGAAAGCATCACGCCGTCGCGCGCCACTTCCGCGACCTCGCACCGCGTGCGCACCTCGACGTCGCTGGCGGCGAGCCGACGGCGCAGTTCGTCCAGCACCTCGTGCGCCGGCGTGAACGAAGGAAAGAGTTTGTGCCAGCCCGTGAGTTTTCCGCCCAGGTCGGCGTCGCGCTCCAACAGGAGCGCAGAGACGCCTCCGGCGGAGAGTTTCAATGCCGTCTGCATGCCGGCGATTCCCCCGCCGACGACGATTACGCGTTTTCCCATCACTGTTTGATATTGTAGACCGTATCCTGCGAACCGCAATTGACGATGGCGGAGGCGGGTTGTCCGATATATTTTCCGTTCATTCCCAGATATTTGGCTGCCGGATCGTATTCGATGCCCATCTTGTCCAGCAGCGGTTCGACGTCGACCTGGTGCATCTGCATCCCCAGCGCCCACGGATCGTAGCCGAGCACCAGTCCGGCCATCTCCTCGTAGGTGAGCACCGGAATGCCGTGCCCGTTCTCGCCGTAGGTACGGCCCTCCATCTCGGCGATCGTATACTGCCACTTGTCGATGAACATCGCGCAGCCGGGACAGTTGGCCACGATGAAATCGGGCTTGTAGGGGGCCATGCTTTCGAGTTTCTTCTGCGTGTTGGCCACCGAATAGCCCCGGTTGGCCTGCACCAGATAGTTGCGGAACCCGAAGCCGCAGCAGTGGCGCCGCTCGGGATAGTCGACGCACTGGCCGCCCCACGACTCGACCATGCCGGAGAGCACGTAGGGGAACTCCGAACCGCCGACACCCGACTTGGGAAAGATCTTGGCGTAGTGGCAGCCGATATGCTCCACCACGCGCAGCGGCTCGCCCGTGAGCACATTCACCAGCCGGTGCCTGGCGCGTGCGGCGATGGCCTCGCGGTGATGGAAGACGACGTCCGACGTGTGCGCCAGATTCTTGGGCTTGACCAGCGTGCGGCCCGTGGCCTTGTAGAGCGCCTCGCGCGCCCGCTCCTCGGTCTCGGGAAACTCCTCCCACGTGGCCAGTATCTCGGTGTAGATGCCGAACGAAGTGATGCACGACGAGATGAAGTTCTCGTAGCCCGCCTCGCCCATCAGCGCGAACTGCCGCGCCACGACGGTCATGATCGTCTCCAACGGCACGATATCGGCGTGATAGCCGATGCCCGTGCAGGAGGTGTGGAGCGGATCGTCGAAGCAGTCGCGACCCAGATCGTCGTGCATGATATCCAAAAAAGCCTTCTCGCTGCCCGGGAAAAAGTTCTGCCGGATGCAGCTGCGCACGTAGTAATAGCGGTCGTCGGCGATCTCCTTCTGGTAGTCTTGCCAATTTCTATTCATCCTCGTTCTGTGAATTGCGGGTGTATACATCCATGAAATAACGCTCGTCGGCACCGTCGTATCCCAACTCGCGCGCCTTGCGCTCGGAGCAGCGTTCGATGTTCTCGAAGAAGGCCGTACCGCCCGTTTCGTCGAAGATGCGGTGCAGCTCGCCGAGCGTGGCGTCGTCGATTCGGCGCACGGCGCCCGGCCCCGGACGGTCGTAGGTGGGGTTGAACTGGCAGTAGATTTCGCGGTCGTTGCGGTAGACCCAACTCCAAACCGGCCCCTGTTCGGGATGCAGGTCGGGAGCGACGAGCTTGGGCGTCACGCAATACCCCGTACGCAGGATATTCTCGCCGATCGTGCGTTTGAGCGCGAGTTGCTGGCGCCCCTTCTCGCTCTCGACGAAAAAGCCCAGCTTTTGGGACAGCGTACGCAGCGCCTGAATGACATATCCCGGCGTATTGCCGCGCGGACAGCGCGGACGGCACGACATGCACTCGCCGCAGAACCAGATCGTGTCGCCCTTCAACAGACGCTCGATCTGCTCCTCGTCGCGCGTCTGGACGATCGCCACGATCTGGCGCGGATCGTAGTCGTAGAACTCGGCCGCAGGGCAGACTCCCGTACAGATCCCGCAGTTCATGCACGACTTCAACCCCTCGCGGAAGCGAACGTCCTCCATCAGCATTTCGAAATAACGACTCATAACCTACAACTTTGCATCAGGCAAAGTTACCGGTAACGTATCGGACGGGAAACAGTATAAATACCTATTTTCAAACGCCGTTGCGCCGGAACGGCCTCCTTCCCCGCATCCGGCGCACGCAACCGGAGAGAGGGGCGAACGGCCTTCCGCACACCGGACGCGGCGTTCCGAAGCGCAATTTTTCCGTTCCGGCCATGCAGTAAACCGGCATGCGCCTTGTTTTACTTAAAAAATTGAAAAATACGAACGTCGCCTGCCGACGGCTTCGTCACTTCCAAATTTTCAGAAAAACATGAAAACGAATTTCCGATTCCCGTCCGGAACCGGCTGCTCCGGACGCCTGCTGCACGGCGCGCTACACACGCTCGCCGCCGCACTGCTGCTCTTCGCGGGGAGTGCCTGCGAAAACGAAGACCCCGATGTCTACACGCCGCCCGCCCCCGAGCCTCTCGCCCCGCTGACGCTCGTGCCGAACATGGATCCCCGCGTACAGAACGACATCGAAATCGAAGAAGAGACGACGGGCGTCTACCGCATCCATACTACCGGAGAAGATCCCTATTTCTGCACCGTTCCCTTCGACGGAAACGTCCCCGCCGACCTCAACGTACTGGCCTTCGAATATCAAACCGACCGTCGCACGGACCACATACAGCTCTTCTTCTGGACGGAAGTCGACGGCGAAGTGATTCCCGACGTCGAACGGACGATCGTCACCACGCCGTTCGAGGCCGCCGACACATGGAAGGAGTATAGCGTGCGCATCCGCAAATGCCGCGAGGAGTTCTTCTGGGGCGAAGCGGGCAACCTGCTGCGTATCGACTTCGGCACGGTGAAGGACGCCGACATCCGCCTGCGCAACCTGCGGCTGCGCGAAATGACCGACGCCGAACGTGCCGAAGACGCGGCCGAAAACGAGAACGACCAGAATGCATCGGTCTACGAGGAACGGCTCAAAGAGTACCTCCACGCATCGTACACGAGCAAAGTAGACCGCGTCGAGGCGACCGCCGACAAAATCCGCATCATGGGCAGCTATGCGGGCGAAGGGAGCTTCCTGCTCTACGAACTGCCGCCCTACGCCGACATCACCCGCATCGAGACCGCCTACCAGAAATACGCCACACCGCTCACGCAGAGTCCGTTCGACGTCACGCTCGACCGCATGGCCTCGCCCGAAGGATTTCCCTACGACCGGCTGCTGTCGCAATGGGCCGTCGTATGCCGCACGGCCGAGGGCGACCGCATCGTCTCGCACGGCCGCTATGCCGACGAGGTCGCCGCGCTGCGTAACCTGCCGCCCGTACCGATGCGGTCGAAGAAGGGACTGGGCGGATTCTACGCCGGCGACTACACGAGCGATCTGGACGACTTGGGCATCACCAGCGCCACGGTCAACGTCAGTCCGTTGCAATTCATGTACCTGTCGCCCGCAAAGGCCGGCATGGTCGAACACGCCTACTGCGGCGAAACCTACTATTTCGACACCGAAAAGCTCGATGCGCTCGACGCCACGCTCCGCGAAACCGCCGCACGCGACATTACCGTCGCGGCGATCCTGCTGGTCGATCCCGCCGCAGAGGCGCGCGACGCCGAACTCGGCGCCCTGCTGCAACACCCCGACTACACGCGGGGAACCTACACCATGCCCAACATGACCACCCCCAAGGCCGTGCGCGCCTACGCGGCAATGATCGATTTCCTCGCGCAGCGCTACTGCCGCGAGGACGACGCCTACGGCCGCATCGCGCACTGGATCGTCCACAACGAAGTCGACGGCGGCGTCGACTGGACCAACATGGGCGACGACAAGCCCGTTACGACCTATACGAACGCCTACGTCAAATCAATGCGCCTGTGCGCCTCGATCGTCCACCAGTACGACGCCAACGCCGAATTCTTCGCCTCGTTCTCCCATTCGTGGAGCCGCGCTTCGAACCCGGGCTGGTATCCCGTGCGCGACATGGTCGGGCTGCTCGGCGATTTCAGTCGCGCGGAAGGCGACTTTCGCTGGGCGCTCGCCTGCCACAGTTACCCCGAGACGATCTCCGACCCCTGTACGTGGCGCGAACCGAATGCGACTTTCGCGATGAACACCCCCTTCGTCACGCTCAAAAATCTCGAAGTGCTCAGCAAATGGGCCCTGACGCCGGCCAACCTCTTCCGCGGCACGACGCGCCGCTCGGTATGGCTCTCCGAAGCGGGAACCAACTCCCCCACCTACGCCGAAGCCGATCTGCGCAACCAGTGCGCGGGCTTCGCCTACGGCTGGAAGAAAATCGCCGCCCTGCCCGGCATCGACGGCATCCAGTGGCACAACTGGTTCGACCACCGCAACGAGGGGACGCTGCGCATCGGCCTGCGCCGCTATCCCGACGACGCCGAAGACCCCGGCGGCAAGAAACCGATCTGGGAGACCTACCGCGACGCGGGCACCGACCGCGAGGAGGAGGCCTTCGCGCCCTTCCTCTCCGTCATCGGCATCCCCGACTGGAACATTCTGCAACCCGTCGCAGACTGAAACGGACGAAAAACGGCATCGGGGCGTTCGAGATTGTTCGAACGCCCCGATGCCGTTTCCTGCCCGCAGAACGGACTACCGCTCCGCTGCCGCCGTCAGTGCAACCGGATATTCCCATCGGCAGGATCGTTGGCGACGAACTCGCTGCTAAAACCGGTCGGCGTGACATCGACCACGTTGATGCCCGTCGAGGCCCCGTAAAGCGGATAGCTCGACGCTCCCGCGATAATCATCGGAATACCGGCCACCTCGGTCAGCCCCGTGATATGGGTGTGGCCGGCGAAGATCGCACGCACGCCGTATCTCTTCATCAGCGCGGCGTACTCCGTGCGGAAAGGTTCGTCGTAGGCCGATTTGTGCGTGACCCGGCTGTCGGGACTCAAAACGAGCGGGTGATGCGTGAAGACGAAGATGTGATTGCACTTGCGATAGCGCTCCAACTGCTTCCCGAACCACTCCAACTGGGCGCGGGCATCGGCCGCCGCACGTTCGCTGTCGCAGACCATCGCATTGCTGTTCAGCCCGATGAACGCCGAACCGTTGTAGGAGAACGAGAAGCGGTCGTAACCGAATTCGTCGAGGTACTGCGCCAGGGCTTCGGCCCCGTAGTCGGGAATGTCGTGGTTGCCGGGAATATGGAATACGGGGATCGACGCATCGATCAGAGCGATGTTCTCACGGTAGGCCCGGGCCTGCTCGGCGTTCTTATGGTTGTGTATCAGGTCGCCCGTCACGATCACGAAGGCCGGTTTAAGCTCGTTGACACGTGCGACGGTCGCTTTCAGATTGTCGACCGTCCACCGCCAGTCTTGCCCCTTGTCGCAGAAGCCCAGCTGCGGATCGGCGATCTGTACGAACGTGAAAGGCTCCTTCTTCGAGCCCTGTTTTTCGATCACGGGCTGCGCATCGGCCGCAAGCGACCACAGGCATCCCGCCAAAAGCAACAAAAACAACTTTTTCATCTTATTCGGTTTTAAGATTGAATTTCATTCTTCCATTTCCCGCTTCGGCAGAGCTCGAACCGAGTTCGGCTCTGCACTAGGCTTAATGAAATGGTTGATCTCTTTCGTCCATTTCTCACCTCGGCAGAGTCCGAACAAATCCGGCTTAACGAAAAAGGCTCTTCTCCCTACCGCTTCCGTTCGTAGGTCTCGAACGTGAAGGGATACTCGTACCGTTCGCCGCAGGGGAACGACTCGCTCCCGACGAGCCGCCACTCGGCGGCGTCCCACTCCGGAAAGCGTGTATCGCCCTCGTAGGCGCGGTGCACGCGCGTGAGGTAGAATCGGTCGGCCGCAGGCAGCGCCTCGCCGTAGATCTGCGCGCCGCCGATGACGAACACCTCCTCCTCCGGCGGGAAGAGAGCGTATGCCTCGTCGAGCGAATGCACCGTCCGCGCACCGTCGAACGACAGTTCCCGCCGCGTGACGACGACGTTTTCCCGCCCCGGCAGCGGCCGGCCCAGCGACTCCCACGTCTTGCGGCCCATCACCACGGGATGCCCCGTCGTGATGCGTTTGAATCGGCGCAGATCCTCGGATATGTGCCACAGCAATCGGTTGTTATCCCCGATGACGCCGTTTTCGGCAACGGCTACGATAATCGAAATCATGTCAGTTTCAACTTTTAACGGTCGTTCCGGCGCCTCAGAACGACATGGGAGCCTTGATCGCCGGCCACGGGTCGTAGCCTTCGAGCGTAAAATCCTCGTAACGGAAATCGAAGATCGACCGCACGGCGGGGTTGAGCCGCATCGAAGGCAACTTGCGCGGCGTGCGCGACAACTGCTCGGCCACCTGCTCCATGTGGTTCAGGTAGAGGTGCGTATCGCCCAGCGTATGGACGAAATCACCCGGACGAAGGTCGCACACCTGCGCCATCATCAGCGTCAGCAGGGCGTAGGAGGCGATATTGAACGGCACGCCCAGAAACGTGTCGGCACTGCGCTGGTACAACTGGCACGACAGCCGCCCGTCGGCCACATAGAACTGGAACAGCACGTGGCAAGGCGGCAGCGCCATGTCGTCGACCTCGGCGACATTCCACGCCGAGACGATGATTCGCCGCGACTCGGGATTGCGGCGGATCGTATCGACGGCCCGTGCGATCTGGTCGATCGCACTGCCGTCGGGCCGTCCCCAACTGCGCCACTGCCAGCCGTAGACGTGGTTGAGATCGCCGAAGCGGTAACCCTCGACGGGCGACTCCCCGCCCGCGGCCGACAGGAACGTCTCGCGGTCGACGGGCAGCACGCCGTGGCGCACGCACAGTTCGTTGTAATAGCGGTAGGCGTCGTTGTCCCAGATATGCACGCCGTTCTCGACCAGATAGCGGATGTTGGTATCGCCCCGCAGAAACCAGAGCAACTCGTGGATCACCCCTTTCAGGAAGACCTTCTTGGTGGTCAGCAGCGGGAATCCTTCGCCGAGGTCGAAACGCATCTGGTGGCCGAAGACGCTGCGCGTGCCGGTTCCCGTGCGGTCGCCCCGCACGACGCCTTCGTCGCAAATCCTGCGCAACAGATCGAGGTATTGTTTCATGACGTCACAGTCGTTTGAGTTCCAGCTTTCCGGCATCGTCCAGCACGGCACAGGCCGGAGCGTCCCACGCCCCGAGCAGCACGACCCGCAGGCCGTCGGCCGCATAGTCGCGCGCGTAGTGCATGTGGCCGAAGATATAGTAGTCGACCGGATCGATCCGCTGCCGGTCGCGGGCATAGGCGATCAACGGTTCGGTCACGCTCCGGTCGGACTCGCCGCCGTGCGACTTGCGCGAACGACCGCTCCACCAGCGGCCGAACTTCACCGCCCAGTCGGGATGCACGCCCCACGAAAAGAGCCAGCGCAGCGGCCGCGACCGGAAAACACGATTCATGAAGCAGAGCCACGGCAGGTGGCCGACGTTGATATTGTCGCCGTGCGCCAGAAAGAGCCGCTTGCCGGCGAGCGTCACTACCTGCGGCTCGGTATGGATCTCCACGCCGCATTCGCGGTGCAGGTAGTCGCCCACCCACATGTCGTGGTTGCCGGTGAAGAAGACCACGCGCACGCCGCGGTCGGTCAGTTCGGCCAGTTTGCCCAGCGTGCGGACGAATCCCTGCGGCACGACCCGCCGGTATTCGAACCAGAAATCGAACAGGTCCCCGAGCAGGTAGATCGCCTCGGCATCGCGGGAAACGGCGTCGAGCCACGCCGTGAACCGACGCTCGGTGCACCGCGCCGTCGCCGGATCGCCGGCACCCAGATGAATATCCGAGGCGAAGTAGATCATCGCCCTTACAACAGTTTTTCGAGTTGCTGTTCGAGCGAAGTTCCGTAGAGATCTTTGGCGACGATGTCGCCCTTGCGGTCGATCAGGTAGTTGGCGGGCAGTTTGCGGACGTTGTAGATCGTCAGCGCGGGCGATGCTTCGCCGCGCAGGTCGCAGACCGAAATCCACGGCAGCGACTGCTCCTGCACCGTATTGATCCACATCGGTTTCGACGTCTCGACAGCCACCTGGTAGACCTCGAACCCGCTGTCGTGGTATTTCTCGTAAAGTTGTTTCAGGTCGGCGTTCAGCGCGTTGCTGTTACCCAGCGACGGCGACCAGAAGTCGATCAGCACGACATTGCCTTCGAGCGACGACAGCCGCACCTTCTTGCCGTACATGTCGGCGATTTCCAGATCGGGGAAGCCCGCTTCGGAGACCGTCGCCGAGAGGTTCTGCAACGCATCGAGGCGCGAAATCTCGGCATGGAGCGACGCCAGATAGGGCGACTGGGGATAGCGCTCTTCGAGCGCATCGGCCACCGTGCGGTAGTAGACGGCGTCGCCCTGCCCGTTGAAGAGGTAGCGGTCGCCGGGCAGGCGCTGCGAAAGCGCATAGACCGCCGCGATCGACGCCTTGTGTTCGACGATGAATGCGAGCTGCGCACGCTTGATGCGCAGGTATTCGTCCGAATAGGCTTTGGCAAGGCGTTTGAGCTCCTCCTCCGACTGGCCGTTGCGGGCATAGGCTGCGGCGATGTCGTTGAGCTTTTCGGCCCCCTCGACATAGGCGAGGTTGAATTCGCGCAGCAGCGACGACTCCTCGTTCCCCTCGACCGTATAGTTGCGGGCGAAACTGCCCGCCGAATTGATCGTCAGGCGGTCGCCGCCCTCGATCAGCACGGGCACGCTCTCGCCGTTGTAGGAGATCGTGTAAAGCGACGGGGTGGAGGGGACGTTCTTCAATTCGAACCGGTAGTTGCCCGCGTCGTCGAGCGACACCGAATCGATCAGGGGGGCCTTGCCGCCCGCCGAAAGCTGTTCGATGTAGACCTGCCGGGCGTCGGCTCCGACCAGGCGGCCCGAAATCTTCACCTTGGACGACTGGCAGGCGCCGAGCGTCGCCGCCGCCAGAATTCCCATCACTATCTTGCTTTTCTCCATTTTTTCGCACGTTTTCATTCAGCGCGGAGAGCGTGCCGCTCTTCCCGACGCAGGAAACACACAATATTCGGTTTCGGCGAACGAAGGAAAGACCGCGCGTACCGGGAACGTCTCCGTCCGCGGGAATATCCCGCACGAGGCCGTCCGCGCAACACGACGGGCCGAATCGCACCGTTCCCTATCCCGCTTCCGGCGGGATACGCCTGCCGCAACCGGATTTTCGTAACTACAAATATAACTTTTTTGCCTTATAACGCAAAATTATTTGGTCGAATTGTACGAACGGCCGTTTTTAACGTATCCCTGATGCTGCCCCTGGTGATTCTGCTGATAATTGCCCTGACGGGCACGCGGATTGTTACGGCCTTTCTGCACGGGACGTCCGCCGGTGCGCTGGGGGCCTTTTTGGGGGTGGGCCGTAAAGTGTTGTTTATAGTCGCTTCGGAGATTATTGATAGCAGCTTCGTCTATCGAAATGTTCCCGCCGGACATTTGTCTTATATCTTTTATGATCACCTCGTTGTTGGGGTGTTCCTGATTGTACTCGTAGCTCTTGGCACGCATGTAACGCGCCAGATTGTCGACCGTCCGGCTCACGTCGGGACTGCTTTTGCCGACCAGCGAACGGATCATCTCTCCCACATATTTCCCGTAATGCTTGAACAGGATGCGCCGCTGCGAATAGGGCATCCTCCGCGGTGCGACCGTCAGATCCTGACGCGAGGGACGCGGATAGGGAGAGTCCACATCCAACTGAAAATCAGACATGATAAAGAGGTGATCCCACAATTTGTGCGTGAAGTCGGCCGTATCGCGCAACAGCGGGTTCAGGTTGCCCATCACGGCGATGACGGCCTTGGCCTGCCGCGTCCGCTCGCGGCGGTCTTCGACTTCGAGCAGCGACGCGACCATCTCGTGGATATGGCGCCCGTACTCCGGCAGGAAAAGTTTGCAGCGGGTGTAATTATAATTCTTTTTCATAACGGAATTGATTCGCGCAGACCGTCCCGCAGCCGGAACATTGTTCCGTTCGGACCGAATACATCGAATTTTTAATGGTAAAAAAGGCTCTCCGCAAGCGTTTGCACCGAACTTACAGGAGTTTGACTCGCCTGAAAATTTTCACTAATTTGGCTACAAATGTAAACAAAAAATCGAGAGAAAACAGAATATTTATGACAAAAGTTTTAATTTTAGACCATTCAAAAAGTATGCGAAAGACGCTCGGCGAACGACTCGCATACGAAGGTTATGCCATCGAAGCCACGGACGACGTATCGGAGGCTTCCGAAATGTGTCGTCAAATGGCCTTCGACGTAGTCCTCACCGACGACAGCAGCAATGCTTCGCCGCTCGGAATTCCCTTTATCGTACTCGCGGGCGCGGGCGACAACCAGATTCAGCGCGCCGTCACCGCATTCCGCGACGGTGCGATGGACTTCCTGCAAATCCCCTCCGACATCAACCGTCTCTACGATACGCTGCGGCGTTACTCGGAAGAGGAGGCTCCGACACAGACGCCGCTCCCCAAACAACGCATGTCCGCACATGCGATGGGGCGCGCCCGGCGCACGCGCGCCTCGTCCGTGCAGCCCATCATCGGCTCGTCGAGCGCCATCGGCAACGTGCGGCAGGTCGTCGAACGGATCGCAGCCTTCGATACCCGTACCCTCATCACCGGCGAGAACGGGACCGGCAAGGAGCTGGTCGCCCGCTGGCTCCACGCCAAGAGCAGACGGGCTTCGGGCCCCTTCGTCGAAGTCAACTGCGCGGCCATTCCCTCGGAGCTGATCGAAAGCGAACTCTTCGGCCACGAACGCGGCGCCTTCACCTCGGCCATCAAACAGCGCAAGGGCAAGTTCGAACAGGCCACGGGCGGTACGCTCTTCATGGACGAGATCGGCGACATGTCGCTCGCGGCCCAGGCCAAAGTACTGCGCGCCCTCCAAGAGAACAAGATCTGCCGCGTGGGAAGCGACAAGGACATCGACGTCGACGTACGCGTGATCGCAGCCACCAACAAGAACCTGCGCGAGGAGATCGCCAAGGGGAATTTCCGCGAAGACCTCTACCACCGTCTCAGCGTCATCGTCATCCGCGTCCCGCCCCTGCGCGAACGCTCCTCCGACGTTCCCGAACTGACGCAGCATTTCGTCGACGAAATATCGTCCCTCTACGGCATCCCGCCCAAGCCGATCGACTCCGACGCCATGGAGGCGCTCTCGGCGATGCGGTGGAGCGGCAATGTCCGCGAACTGCGCAACGTAATCGAACGGCTCATCATCCTCAGCGGCGACACCATCACGATCGATGATGTACATAAATACTGCCAATCGTAACGCCGCCCGCACAAAACGGAAAACGGAATCTCTCGGAGATTCCGTTTTCCGTTGATAACCAGCGATGAATCCGGCTCCGAAGAACCGACCGGAAAGATTACAACAGTCCGAGCAACTCCGCAGGGCGGTCTACGATGTGCCGGGCGCCGCTCTGCTCCAACTCGGCACGCGTGCGGAACCCCCACGTGACGCCCGCCGAACGGACGCCGGCGGCGGCGGCCGTCTGCATGTCCACCCCCGAATCGCCCACGTAGAGCACCTCGCCGGCGGCGACGCCCGTCGCAGTCAGTATTTCGCCGACGACCGCCGGATCGGGTTTGAGCGGCACGTCGGGACGCTGTCCCAGAACCACGTCGAAGCGGATGTCGGGGAAATAGCGGCCGATGAGCTTCTCGGTGCCGGCCTGGAACTTGTTCGACGCGACGGCCAGCCGCACGCCCCGCCGCTGCAACTCGGCCAGCAATTCGGGAATTCCCTCGTAAGGGAACGTATGTTCGTCGATATGCGCGAGATAATACGCCACGAAATCGCGCCGCACGACGTCGACCGTGTAGGGCGTGCGCAGTGCTTCGGGAAGTGCGCGCTCCACGAGCCGCATGATGCCGTTGCCTACGAAACGACAGTAGTCCTCGTAACTGTGCTGCGGCAGTCCGCGCAGCGCCAGCACGGCGTTGCAACTGACGGCCAGATCGCCGATCGTGTTGAGCAGCGTTCCGTCGAGATCGAAAATAGCGAGTCGGGTCATCGGATTCTCTGTTTATTTTGCAGCAAAAATACGCAAAGCGGGGGAACCGGACAATCCTCCCCCCCCCGCATTTGTAGCTCCACCGCGACTCGAACGCGAATTTAGGGTTTAGGAAACCCTCGTTCTATCCCTTGAACTATGGAGCCTCGCAGCCCGCCCCGCAGTGCGGGCAGCCCCGAAAAAAACGGAGCCCGGCCGTCGGACGGCAGGCTCCGCAAAGATAGCGTTTTTTCCGCAAAAACAACGGGCGGACTCAGAAATTGAATCCCACACCGAACGAAAGGACGTGGGCGTGGAGTTTGTAATTACCCGAAAAGATCGATTCGAGCTTCGTGTTGTCCTGATAGCTGTAAATCGGATAGGAACCCGTCCGTTCGGGGTCGGCCGACGAAACGTAACAGTAGGCCACGTCGATCGAGACGTACTTGCGGGGACGGAAGCTCAGACCGGCCGTATAGGAGACCTTCGTCATCGAAGGCGTTTCGGGATTGAGGTAGTCGCTGCTCACGGGGCTTTCGTCGACGTACATACCCATGCGCGCCGTCAACCAGTCGCAGGCGCGGTACTGACCGCCGAACCGGAACGTGAGCGTATTGGAGTAGTTCTTTACCGAATAGATCGGGTCGATGCCCAGCTCCTTCTCGTTGAACTCCACGTTGAGCGCCTCGTAGACCGACCAGCCGACCCATTGCAGATCGACGGCGAACTCCCACTTGGGTGCGGGGCGGAAGCTGACGCCCCACGTCACGGTCGTCGGCAGCGGCAGCTCGGCCGAGAAGGTTCCCCGATCCAGTCCGGGAATCACTTCGCTGCCGCCGGCCATCGTGCTCAGCGCGTTGAGCAGCGTAAGGTATTGCTGCGTCTCGGGCGAAACGTAGCTGAGCGCCGCACGGCCGCTGCCCACCTTCATATTCATGCGCGAACGCCACGACATGCCCAGCGACCACTCGGAATTGATATCCCACATGATGCCCGCATTGACGCCTACGGCCACATCGGCCGAGCCTTCGAGCCGTGCCGACACCAACGCTTCGCCGGCATGATTCGCCGCGAAATAACCGGCTCCGGCATTGGCCTGACCGATATATCCGTTCAAAGCGGCGATTTGAGCGGCGATCTCGGGCGTCGAGGGCAACTGCTCCAACTGATCGACCTGTGCCTGCAACTTGCTCGCTGCCAATTGAAGGCCTCCGGCTGCCGTGGCACTTCCCGTCGCGACGGGAAGCATCGAACGCGACAGATCGAAATTACCCCACGTGATCATCAGACCCGCACCGATCGACACCCGGTCGCAGAGCTTGAACGACACGGTCGGCTGCACGGTATAGGCCGCCAGATTGATCTCCTGCACCAGATTCGCGCCGGGCCAGTCGTCGCCCCAGTTCATCGACGAACCGTTGGGCGTGAAGAAACCCAAGCCGACGGCCCAGCGGTCGGAAGGTTTGTAGTTGAAATAGGCGTAGATCGGCGTCGACATCTTGTTGTCGGACTCCCACTCGGGACGGTTGCCCGAATAGAAACCGTTCTCCATCGTGGGCGAAGGGGTGTAGGTACAATAGGAAAGGATTCCCGCAGCGCCGACCGACAGGTCGAATTTCGAATCCTGGAACGCCGTGGCAGCGGGGTTGAAGAAGATGGATTCCGAATTGAGTTTCATGGCCGTGCCGACATGGCCCATACCCGTCTGGCGGGTCGAGAGGTTGTTTACCTGATAGCCCTCGGCCCGAAGACCGGTCGCCGAGACGACGGCCACGAGAAGCGTCAAAAGTCTTTTCATTCGCACAAATTTTAAACCGTTACGCCCCGAAACGCGCTCCGTTCCGAGACAAAAATCCGGCGCAAAAGTAGGAATTAAATGCCGCGTCGACAAATTATTTGGTCGTTATTTCCGAAATTCTGGAATATAAGTAAACATTTGGCCGAAAAAGGAAACTCCGTTCTCCGGACTTTCCCGAAATCGGCAACGACTGTTCCGTACACAAAAAAATGCTTATCCGTAAAAAAATCGGGACGGTGTTCCCGTCCCGAAAGCCGACTGTTCCGGCGTCCGATCACTTCCGTGAATAATATTCGACGAGCACCTCGCCGTCGCCTTCGTCGTAAATCCATTTCATCGTCGAGACGGTTATTTCGGTCAGACAAGTCTGTTCATTCACTCCGTCATCCGTCGTCAACACGCCCGACATTTCGTCATAAGAGTAGGTCCCGTCGTAATACTCCTCGGGCGGGAAATCGTAATAACGATAGGTTCCGTCTTCCCGAAAGATCGCAATCGCTTTGTCCTCCTCTTCCACGGCCGTGAAACTGTCGACCAGTTTCCCGTTCCGGTAATACTCGTTCCTCTGAAATACCCATTCGCCGACGATCGATCCGGACTCGTCGTTCGGTTCGTCTTTTTCATCGGAACAAGCTACGACCAAACAAGCCAAAGCCCACAGGCTTGCAAAAAACAGTTTTTTCATCGTCGATCGTTATTTAAGTTTGTCATATATTTTTCCACCTCGAACAGCACCAATCCCCGGTCGTATCGGGCATAAAGCGAATGGCGGGGATTTCCTTTCGCCGTAAGTCTCCCGATTTGAAACCATTGCCCCCGACTCGCACGCAGCACGCTGTATAAATCCCGAAAAGACTGTTTCAAATAAGGTCTTATCGAAATATCGTTTCCGAAAGCGACCAATATGTCCGCTGCCGGATAACGTTGCAGCAGATCGGCCGCGACATCCAGATTTTTCCGGTACATCGCGTCGTCCAACGTTGCCGACAAGCTCCGTTTGTCCGTCGCACGTTCCGACGAAAGGTTCAGCATTGCGAATCCGTCGTAACCGCCGCCCTCGGCGAATCCCACGACTTTGCGCACCGTCGGGTCGGGATGTGTTTCGTCCGCAGTGCTCGGATTGAGGCCGACGACCAACAGCATCCTTTCGCCGGGTTGTTCCAGCACGAACCGATGATCGCCCTGCGATTTTCCGGTTTCATTGCATGTCGGACAGTAATTCATAATCAGCCTAATTTTACAATTTCGAAATTTCCATATCCGCAATGGCAACTCGCAACGGTTACACCGTACTTGCTTTCAATCGCTTCGATGATCTGTTTTGCACTCGGACGGGCCATAGTCCCCACCACGAGAATTTCCACGGTCATTCCTCTCGTCAATTTACCGGCACTTTTAGTTGCCGTAACACTCCATAATGTACCTGCCATAATTCAAAAGATTAAAAGTTAATAATTTATTTATAAAGAATTTGCGTCGTTTCGGGGATATACCATTGATTCCTATTATAATTGATTCCATTGATTGTCCAGCCTTCTTTCAGATATACGTTTTCCAACGTTGGCATCGGAGCGCAATCGAGCGGAGAAGGATAACTGGATTTATTCAGTCCTGTTTCGCTTACGTCGAGTGTTGTCAGCAAATTGTCTGCACAATCAATGTATATTAACATCGGACAGTTCGACAGATTCAAAGATTGCAATTTGTTTTTATAACAATGAAGAAGTTCCAAAGACACGCAACTGCTGCAATCCAGCGCCTCCAGCTCATTCTCGGAAATCCATAGCGAGGTCAAGAAAATCGACTGCTGTAAATCTATATTTTTCAATCGGTTCCCAGCGGCATAAATATCAGATAACAGTCCGTTTTCGGGAAGAATGAGATCTTCGAGTCGATTATCGTCGCAACTCAAATGTGTAAGTTTCTTACAATTTGAAAGATCGAGTCGTTGTAACTGATTTTCATTACAATATAGATAGGCTGTATTGGTACACTTGCTTAAATCGAGTTCATACAGGAGATTGTTATTGCAAGAAACTGATGATAACGAACTTTCTTGAATAAAAGATGTATCCAATGCCAACGATTTTATGGAATTATTGGAACAATCGAAATATGTTGCGCCGATAGGATCCGTGCCGAGGGTCGAGATTCGATTGCCGGAACAACTGAAACTAAACCATTTGTGCTGGTCGAACAGAAATGTAGATATTTGATTATCATCGCACGAAAGAATAGCTAGTTCTTTATTACTTCGCACGTCGAGTGAGGTTAAGATATTTTTATCGCACTTTAACGACCATAGTTTTTCGTTTTTCGAAACGTCCAATTCGGAAATTTGATTTTCAGAACAGTCAAAATATCTCAAATCGGCAAATTCTTCAATACCCCTCACCGACCGAATGTGCAACTTAGCGGGCTTAACCTCCCTGACACCTTCCGTTTCACGTTTGGTAATCTCGCCGTCGTTATTCATGTCGAAATTTGTCAGGCAATATTTCCGGAAATAGGGATCGGGAATATCGATCACCTTATCATGATATTGAATGATCTGCACGGTGTCCGCCAAGTCTTCTCCGGGCGCTTTCAGAACGATTCGTCCGCGCCGGGACTCCATACCGTCGTAGGGCGCGACTCTAAACCGGAAATTCAACGATTCGAATGCCCGAGTGTCTTTCTCTTCGGAAATCCAATCCGCCGTTCCGTCGAGATATGCAATTTCACACCCTACGGAGGAACCTCCCGTCAATTCGACTTGTCCGCCTTCGTCATAAAAAATAAATTCCCGGCTTCCCCCGATTAAAAAAGATACGACCTGCTTCTGCTCAATGGTCAGTGAAATATCGGTATCTCCGCTTCTAATCGAAAAATCATGGATTCTCTTATCGTATCCGTTCGCCTGTATATCGACCGTCAGGGTCGTCGTTCCGGCACTTCCATATGTGGGAGTTACTGAACACCATACCCATTCGTTTTCCGTGAAATTCTGGTCTATGCTCCAATCCGCATTTGCTGTCAATGCAACGGTTTTTGTAATTGCATCGGAACTTGCAAAAAGGTGCGTTTCGGAAAGTTCCAGTTTTATTTCCGATGAAGGGTTGTTTCCATTGTTCCCTCCGTTCCCGTTATTAGGATCAGAATCGATGTGCTCTTTACTACAAGCACCGACTATGCAAACCGCAAGAATTACGACACATAGTATTGATTTTTTCATAGCAATATAAATTTGAATTCCGACTCAAATTTTATTGCCACTCGGCTCCTGTATGGCTGGGTCAATAGCAAAAAGAAAGTGTGGAGCCGATTTCGTTTATCAATCTGAAGGTTGTGGCGAACCCATAGCAAAATAAACGAAGATACAATACCCCACACCTGATAGATATGGGATAGGTACACAGAAGTGCACCTTGCCATATGCTAACAAGAAATGAGTGCTGTTCGTTGTCCTTTGCTATTGAAAATTGCCACATTTTCAGATTAGGACAAGTGCGAAAACACTTTCTGTATGTCTGCCGCTTGCGCGACAAGACAAAAATAGAAATTATTTTTCACATTGAACAACACTCATGTAAAAACAGCAGCAAATTACGCCAAAAAGTTCCTGAAAATCAATATTGACTTCGAACAATGTTATTTCAATTTGGGAAACTGCGCGCTGCACGATCCCTCCGCATGAAACCGGAGGAATCATCGTCCGACGCATCCGCACGGACATCCGCCCTTTCAGCGAACGAAAAACGGAATCCCGCAGGATTCCGTTTTCCAGTCGTTCGGGCAGGATCACTCCTCCCCCATCACCTCGCGTCGATAGCGTTTCAGCGCCTCGCCCAGCACGCGGATCGCACGCTGCAAATCCTGCTGGCAAAGCACATAGGCGATGCGCACCTCGTTGCGACCGCACGTCGGGTCGGAGTAGAACCCCGAGGCGGGAGCCAGCATCACCGTCTCGCCCTCGTAATCGAATTCGCCGAGACACCACGCGCAGAAACGGTCGCTGTCGTCGATCGGCAGCCGCGCCACGGTGTAGAATGCACCCATGGGGATCGGCGAATAGACGCCCGGCAGGCGGTTCAGACCGTCGATCAGACACTTGCGGCGGGCGATATACTCGTCGTACACCTCCGTATGGTACTCGCGCGGCGCATCAATCGACGCCTCGGCGACGATCTGCCCCACGAGCGGCGGCGACAGCCGCGCCTGGCAGAACTTCATCACGGCGTCGTGCAGCGCACGGTTCTTGGTGATGAGCGCCCCGATGCGGATGCCGCACTCCGAGTAGCGTTTCGACACCGAGTCGATCAGCACCACGTTCTGCTCGATCCCCTCCAGATGGCAGGCCGAGATATAGGGCGACCCCGTATAGATGAATTCGCGGTAAACTTCGTCCGAAAAGAGAAAAAGGTCGTAGCGCTTCACCAGATCGCGGATCTGCATCATCTCGCGGCGCGTATAGAGGTACCCCGTCGGGTTGTTGGGGTTGCAGATCAGGATGCCGCGCGTGCGGTCGTTGATAAGCTCCTCGAACTTCTCGACCGACGGCAGCGCGAAGCCGTCCTCGATCGAGGCGGTGATCGGCCGGATCACGGCGCCGGCCGATACGGCGAAAGCCATGTAGTTGGCGTAGGCCGGTTCGGGTACGATGATCTCGTCGCCCGGATTGAGGCACGACATGAAGGCGAAAAGCACCGCTTCGGAGCCTCCCGTCGTGACGATGATGTCGTCGGCCGTCAGGCGGATCTGGTACTGGGCGTAATACTCGACCAGTTTTTCGCGCAGCGACCGGTAGCCGTCGCTGGGGCTGTATTCCAGCACAGTGCGGTCTACCTGCTTCAAGGCGTCCAGCCCCACCTGCGGCGTGGGCAGATCGGGCTGGCCGATGTTGAGATGATAGACCTTCACGCCGCGGGCCTTGGCGGCCTCGGCCAGCGGAAAGAGTTTTCGAATCGGCGACTCGGGCATTTCACAGGCCCGAAGGGAAATTTGCGGCATAGCGAGCGGTTTTCGTCTGTGACATCCTCAACGGATCGGATGTGCGGCAAAGATAGCGTTTTTTTCAGCGGATCGGTCGTTTCGCCCGTTCAGTCTTCGATCGTGCGCGACGGGCGGAAGCGCACGGCACGGCGCGCCGGGATCCGCACGGGTGCGCCGGTGCGGGGATTGCGTCCCATACGCTCGGGGTAACGGACGGTCGAAAACGTCCCCAGCCCCGTCAGCAGAATCTTCTCATCGCCGCGCAACGCCTCGACGGCGACCTTGACGAACGCATTGAGCGCCTTCACGGCATCGATCTTCGAAAGCCGCGCCTCACGGGCCACGGCCTCCGCCAATTGAGATTTGTTCATAACAGAGAGGGTATAAAGGTTACAACATTCTTTGTCTCGAAATCCTAACCGTATCTGACAAAGTTAATAAAAATTTCCCGAACATCCGTTTCGACCTTTTTTCCCGCCGGCAAAGGGAGACCGCGACCGCACGGGCGACGCACGGCAGGAACACGGACAACGGGCAAGCAGCCGGTCGGAACCACGGCCGCAAACGACCGTTCAGGAAGGCCGTGCGCCGACCGCCGCACGCCGGAAGGGCGCGGGGCGAAATCCCGGCCGGAATTTGGTAAAATGGAAATAAGGTGCTACTTTTGTCACCGGAAAGATGGCAGAGCGGTCGATTGCGGCGGTCTTGAAAACCGTTGAACCGAGAGGTTCCGGGGGTTCGAATCCCTCTCTTTCCGCAAACCAAAATCCATGGTGAAGGCAGAGGACGTGTCCTCTGCCTTTTTCGTTCGAGGCGTCACCGACTTCACAACAGACCGGTGCAGGACCGCCCGCGGCAGCGCAGGGAAAGACGAGCGAAGCGACGTCAACTCCGAAAACACCTCCCCGACAAAAATCCTCCGATATAATTCCGACCATTAGCAGGGATACCTGCGCACTCGCTCACGTTCCGCGCACCCTCACCGTATCCCTCCCCGAAAGGCGGATTCGCTCATGACAGGGGTTGCGGAGCGAAACACGTCGCTCCCGAAAACGGCGCCCCCTCGCCCTGAGGAAAATCCCGAAGCGACGTTACAGAAGCCAAGAGAACAAAAAATCAGATAAAGATCAATGAAATTTAATTTTCAACTATTTACAGATGATACAAGCACTATTGAGTAACAATCCCAATGTCCGACATTTCGTCGCCCCCCCTCAGCTTGTTTTCGCAAAACAGCACAAAAAAAGAGATTGCAAATTCTGCAACCTCTTGATTTTATGAGCTGTTGACGAGGCTTGAACTCGTGACCTCTTCCTTACCAAGGAAGTGCTCTACCACTGAGCTACAACAGCGATCGCCTTAAAAAGCGTTGCAAAAATAAGCAACAATTTCGAATTGGCAAAAAAAATCGCGGCTTTTCACGATTTATTTATATCTTTCGTTAGATTTGCGGAACGGAACCGCACAACTATCAACCCGCAACGATGAAAAAGATACTTATTATCGGCGCCGGAGGTCAGATCGGATCGGAACTGACGACCTACCTGCGCGGTATTTACGGCTCGCGCAACGTCGTGGCCACCGACGTACGTGAATGCAAGGCGCTGGGGGCCGACGGCCCGTTCGAAGTGCTCGACGCACTCAACGCCACGTCGGTAGCCTCGGTCGTCGCCCGACACGAGATCGACACGATCTTCAACCTCGTGGCCCTGCTGTCGGCCGTCGGCGAGCGCAATCCCCAAATGGCGTGGCACGTCAACATCGGCGCCTTGATGAACTCGCTCGAGGTGGCGCGCCAGCACCATTGCGCGCTCTTCACCCCCAGCTCGATCGGGGCGTTCGGCCCCTCGTCGCCCAAAGTCCGCACGCCGCAGGACACGGTCATGCAGCCCACGACGATCTACGGCATCTGCAAGGTGACGGGAGAGATGCTGGGCAACTACTACCACCACAAATACGGCGTCGATACCCGTTCGATCCGTTTTCCGGGCATCATTTCGAACGTCACGCTGCCGGGCGGCGGTACGACCGACTATGCCGTGGAGATCTACTACGAAGCGATTCGAAGCGGCCGTTACACCTGCGCCGTGCCCCACGACGTCTACATGGACATGATCTACATGCCCGACGTGCTGCGCGCCTGCGTGGAACTGATGGAGGCCGACCCCGCGCGGCTGCGCCACCGCAACAGTTTCAACATCGCCTCGATGAGCTTCACGCCCGACATCATCGCCGCCGAGATCCGCAAGCGCATCCCCTCGTTCACGATGGACTTCAACATCGATCCCGTCAAGGAGGAGATCGCCCGCAGCTGGCCCGACTCGCTCGACGACACCTGCGCCCGCGAGGAGTGGGGCTGGCGTCCCGAATGGGATCTTTCGCGGATGACCGACGACATGCTCGCCGCGATCCGCAGCCGGACGGCGCATCCCCGCCACGCCTGACATACGACCCTCGCCGTCAGAGACGACGGAGACGACAAGTCCTCGACGGGAACTTTTCGATAAGCCGAGCGCAAAGCCGCACTTGTGCAAGCTGCGCCGAGACGAGAAAAGGAACATGAATGTGAACGATTTTCCGGCCGTTCCCGTTTTTCGGAATCGCCGTTTACTAAATTTTTTATATATTTGTAAGACTTTAAAACCACTAATCCCATTCGGACCATGACGCAATCCAATGTAAGGGCCGCATTCGAGCGGCATTTCAATACCCACGGAACACTCTACGCCTCGGCGGGACGCATCAACCTGATCGGCGAACACACCGACTACAACGGCGGCTTCGTCTTCCCGGGTGCCGTCGACTGCGGCATCACGGCGATGATCCGCCCCAACGGCACCGACCGCGTGCGCGCCTACGCCGTCGATCTGGACTCCTATGCGGAGTTCGACTTGCGCGAGGAGGACAAACCCGCCGAGTCGTGGGCCCGCTACATCTTCGGCGTCTGCCGCGAAATCCAGAAGCGCGGCGGCCGCATCGGCGGCTTCGACACCGCCTTTTCGGGCGACGTACCGCTGGGAGCGGGCATGTCGTCGTCGGCAGCGTTGGAGTCGACCTTCGCCTTTGCGCTCAACGACCTCTATGCGCTGGGGATCGACAAGTTCGAACTGGCACGCATCGGTCAGTCGACCGAGCACAACTACTGCGGCGTGAAGTGCGGCATCATGGACCAGTTCGCCTCGGTCTTCGGCAAGAAGGGTTGTCTGATGCGGCTCGACTGCCGTTCGATGGAGTTCGAATACTTCCCCTTCGATCCCGTCGGTTACAAGCTCGTGCTGCTCGATACGGTCGTCAAGCACGAACTGGTCGGCTCGCCCTACAACCGCCGGCGCGAGTCGTGCGAGCGCGTGGCGAAGATGCTGGGACAGGAGTTTCTGCGCGGCGCCACGATGGAGCGGCTCGATGCGATCCGCGATGAGATCTCCGACGAAGACTACCGCCGTGCACGCTTCGTGATCGGCGAGGAACGGCGTGTGCTCGACGTCTGCGACGCCTTGCAGCGTGGCGACTACGCCACCGTCGGAGAGCGGATGTACGCCACGCACGAGGGGTTGTCGAAGGACTACGAAGTATCGTGCGAGGAGCTCGACTTCCTGGTCGACGTGGCCCGCGAATGCGGCGTCACGGGGGCACGCATGATGGGCGGCGGCTTCGGCGGCTGCACGATCAACCTCGTGAAGGACGACCTCTTCGCCGATTTCATCGCCACGGCCAAACGCAAATTCACCGAGCGGTTCGGCCACGAACCCAAAGTCTATCCCGTCGTCATCTCGGACGGCGCACATAAAATCGACTGATTCAAACCATCCCGTTACATGAGAAAAACGATCTTCCTTTTCGCTCTGCTCGCCGGCACGCTGTCGCTGCAAGCCCAGAACTACCCCTTGCGCGCCCGCCTGAGCGACCCGAATTCCTTCTCTGTCATCGTCATTCCCGACCCGCAGAGCTACACCAAGTTCGCCGCCAACCAGCCGTTGTTCGAGTTGCAGACGGCATGGATCGCCCGCGAGATCGACTCGCTGCGCATCCTCACGGCGCTCTGCACGGGCGATCTGGTCGAACAGAACGAAACAGCCATCCCGCTGGCCTTCCGCAAGACCGACCAGACCAGCGCCGAGCAGTGGCGGGCCGCGTCGCGCGCTTTCGAGCGGCTCGACAACAAGCTGCCCTACGTCGTCTGCACGGGCAACCACGACTACGGATACACCAAGTCGGAGAACCGCCTGTCGCGCTTCCCCGACTACTTCCCGATGACGCGCAACGAGTGTTGGCGTCACAAAATCGTATCGGTATGCAACAACGCGCACGGAATCCCCACGTTGGAGAACGCCGCCTACGAGTTCCACACCGACACGTGGGGCGATCTGCTGGTCGTATCGCTCGAATTCGCACCGCGCGACGAAGCGATCGAATGGGCGCGCAAACTGGTTGCGGAACCCAGGTACGCGAACACGCGGGTGATCCTGCTGACCCACTCGTTCATCGCATGGAAGGGCAACCGCAAGAAAACGGAGCCCTACGAACTGACCGACGCCAACTACCAGCAGGCGATCTGGGACAAGCTCGTCTATCCGTCGTCGAACATCCGGCTGGTCATCTGCGGCCACGAATGCCACCCCACGACGGACTACTTCGAGACGGTCGGTTTCCGCACGGACAAGAACGCCGCCGGCAAATCGGTCGCGCAGATGATGTTCAACGCCCAGACGGCCGACGGACAGTGGCACGGCAACGGCGGCGACTGCTGGCTGCGCATCCTGGAATTCCTGCCCGACGGACGGACCGTATCGGTGCGGACCTTCTCGCCGATGTTCGCCCTTTCGCCCGTCACCTGCGACAAGGCGTGGCGCACGGCCGACTACGACCAATTCACCTTCGACATGGAATAACCGATCGGCTGAAACGAACATCTGTCGCACAACAACTTATCCTCGGATTATGGCAAAAGAGACTGTACTGATTTCGGGCGGTGCCGGATACATCGGCTCGCATACCGCCGTGGAACTGATCGCCGCCGGATACGACGCGGTCATCATCGACAACCTCTCCAACTCGGAGGCGGAGGCCGTCGAGGGTGTGCGGCGCATCACGGGTGTCGATGTTCCCTTCGAGCAGGTCGACACCTGCGACGAAGCGGCGCTGCGACGCGTCTTCGAAAAATACGATTTCGGCTCCGTCATCCACTTCGCCGCCTACAAGGCTGTCGGCGAGTCGGTCGCCGAACCGCTCAAATATTACCGCAACAACCTCGCGTCGTTCATGAACGTCTGCGCGCTGATGAAGGAGTTCGGCCGGCCGAACATCCTCTTCTCGTCGTCGGCGACGGTCTACGGCGAGCCCGACACATTGCCCGTCACGGAGCAGACGCCCCGCAAACCCGCCACCTCGCCCTACGGCAACACGAAGCAGATGGCCGAAGACATCCTGCACGACTGCTGCGCGGCCTACGAGGGCCTGCACGGCATCGCGCTGCGCTACTTCAACCCCATCGGCGCCCACCCCTCGGCGCTCATCGGCGAACTGCCGCGCGGCGTGCCGCAGAATCTGGTGCCCTACATCACCCAGACGGCCGCCGGACTGCGCGAATGCCTTTCGATCTTCGGCGACGACTACGACACGCCCGACGGCACCTGCCTGCGTGACTACATCGACGTCGTCGACCTGGCCAAAGCCCACGTGGCCGCGGTCGACCGCATGACGCAGCGGCGGATGAAGGAGGCCTACGAGATTTTCAATATCGGCACGGGCACGCCTGTCTCGGTCCTGGAACTGGTGAAGGGCTTCGAACGGGCGAACGGGCTGACGCTCAACTACAAGATCGTCGGGCGACGGGCCGGCGACGTGAAGGCGGTCTGGGCCGACACGCAGCGCGCCAACAAAGAACTGGGCTGGAAGGCCGAACGGCCTCTCGAAGAGACGCTCCGCTCGGCTTGGGCCTGGGAAAAACACGTGCGCGGCATGAACTAACCCTCCCCGATGCAATTCAATCACAGATTCGATATGAAACCTACACTTTTCGTACTGGCCGCAGGCATGGGCTCGCGCTACGGCGGTCTCAAACAGCTGGACGGTCTCGGCCCCAACGGCGAGACGATCATGGATTACTCGATCTTCGACGCCATCCGCGGCGGCTTCGGCAAGGTTGTCTTCGTCATCCGCAAGGATTTCGAAGCGGATTTTCGCACGAAGATCCTCTCCAAATACGAAAACCACATCCCCGTCGAGGTGGTCTTCCAGTCGGTCGACGACCTGCCCGAGGGCTTCGTCCGCCCCGAAGGGCGCACCAAGCCATGGGGTACGAACCACGCCGTGCTGATGGGCAAGGCGGTCATCCGCGAACCGTTCGCCGTCATCAACGCCGACGACTTCTACGGCCGCGACGGCTTCCGCGTACTGGGTCAGTGGCTGTCGAAAGCCGACGGAGAGAACCGCTACTGCATGGTGGGCTACCGCGTGGGCAACACCCTCTCGGAGAGCGGCACCGTGGCGCGCGGCATCTGCCGAACCGATGCGAACAATTACCTGACGGGTGTGGTCGAACGGACGGACATCGCCCGCGTCGACGGCCGCATCACCTTCACGGGCGACGACGGACAGCCGACCACCACCGACGACAATACCCCCGTCTCGATGAACATGTGGGGCTTCACGCCCGACTACTTCCGCTACTCGGAGGAGTATTTCAAGGAGTTCCTGCGCGCCAACATCGACAACCCCAAAGCCGAGTATTACATCCCGCTGATGGTCAACAAACTCATCACCGAAGGCACGGCGACGGTCGAGGTGCTTGACACCACGGCCAAGTGGTTCGGCGTGACCTACGCCGCCGACCGTCAGGGCGTGGTCGACAAAATCCGTGCGCTCGTCGACGCGGGCGAATACCCCGCCAAACTCTTTTAGGGCGATGACCGTCTCGAAAATCCGCACCGAACCCCACGCGCAGGGCCAAATCGAGGTCTTCCGCCTCGCGAACGCCGCGGGGGCTTACGTCGACGTGTGCAACATCGGCGCGGGCGTCACGGCCGTCGTCGTTCCCGACCGCGAAGGGCGCATGGCCGACGTGGCGCTGGGGTACCGCGCCTACGCCGATTACGTCGGCGACGGCGCCTGCTTCGGCAAGACGCCCGGCCGTTTCGCCAACCGGATCGCCGGAGGGCGCTTCACGCTCGACGGCAAGGAGTACCGGCTGACCGTCAACAACCGCCCCAACCACCTGCACGGCGGCCCGACGGGATTCGCCAACCGCCTGTGGCAGGGTGAAACGACCGGCGACGGCGTGGTCTTCACCCGCACCAGCCCCGACAGCGAGGAGGGCTACCCGGGTACGCTCACGGCGCGCATCGCCTATGCGTGGGACGACGACTGCTGCCTGACCGTCCTACTCGAAGCCGCGTGCGACGCCCCCACGATCGTCAACCTGACGAACCACTCCTACTGGAACCTCGCGGGCGAGAACGCAGGATCGGTGCTCGGCCACGAACTGCGGCTCCGCGCCTCACGCTGGCTGCCGACCGACGAAACGCTGATTCCCACAGGCGAACTCGCCGGCGTCGCCGGCACGCCGATGGACTTCCGCACGTCCAAACCGCTCGGCCGCGACATTCGCGCCGATTTCCCCGCATTGCGCTACGGCAAAGGCTACGACAACTGCTGGGCCGTCGACGACTGGCGCGCGGACGAGGAGATGACCGTGGCCGAACTGTACGATCCGAAATCGGGTCGGCGGCTCAGCGTCCGCTCCACACAGCCGGGCGTGCAGGTCTACACGGGCAACTGGCTCGCCGGCTCGCCGCTCTCGAAGAGCGGCCGGCCCTACGCGGACTACGACGGCGTGGCGATCGAGTGCCAGGGTTTCCCCGACGCACCGAACCGCCCCGATTTCCCTTCGGCCGAACTGCGCCCCGGCGAAGCGTACCGCCGGACGATCCGCTTCCGTTTCGACGTCCGTTAACGACGCACCTCATTCCGACGGCCGCAGGCGCACAGCTTGCGGCCGTCGGCTTTTTTTCCTATTTTTGCACGCAAAATTCCGCACTGCCGATGTTGATTCTGTTCGCTGTCCTCTTCGGCGGCATCCTCACGGGCCGCTTGCTGCGCCGCCGACCGCTCCGTGCGCTCGGCAGCGTCATCACGTTCATCATCTGGCTGCTGCTCTTCATGCTGGGAACGGAAGTGGGCGGCAACGAAGAGGTCATGCGGTCGCTGGCCACGCTCGGCGTGCAGGCGCTCGTTCTCTGCACGGGAGCGCTGGCGGGAAGCATCGCCTGCGCCTGGCTGCTGTGGCGGTCGATCGGCGGCAGACGCACCGACACGACCGACTCCGCCGCACCCGCTCCGCCGGCCTTCGCCGCACTGCGCGGCAGTCTGGTGATCGTCGCCTTCTTCGCAGCCGGAGCGATTTTCGGCGTCGCGGGATGGATTCCGGCTACCGCAGCCTCCTCGCCCGTAAGCACCTACATGCTCTACGGGCTGATGTTCTCGGTCGGCGTGTCGCTGGGACACGACGCCACGCTCGTCGAGCGTATCCGCTCGCTCGACCGCCGCATGGCGCTGCTGCCCCTCTGCACCGTCGTCGGAACGCTGGCCGGAGCGGCGCTCGCATCGCCGCTGCTGCACACCGTACCGCCGGCCGATGCCATGGCCGTCGGCGCGGGATTCGGCTACTATTCGCTGTCGAGCATCTTCATCTCCGAACTGCGCAGCGTCGAACTGGGAACGGTCGCTCTGCTCTGCAACGTCCTGCGCGAACTCTTCACGCTGCTGGCCGCACCGTGGGTAGCGGGCCGTTTCGGGCCGCTGGCCGCGATTTCGTCGGGCGGCGCCACGACCTTCGATACCACCCTCCCGATCCTCACCCGCGTCGCAGGGCCGCAGTATGCCGTCGTAGCGATCTTCCACGGCTGCGTCACCGATTTCAGCGTTCCCTTCCTGGTCACGTTCTTCTGTTCGATCTGAAAAAACGGGACGCACCGACCGATGCGTCCCGTCTCAAAAAATCCTGCTTCGCCCCTTATTGCAGCACGGGCGACTCGAAGCCCAGCTTCCGCAACCCGTTCTGCACGTCGGGGTGGCTCATGAAGAGCCGCCACAACAACTCCGAACGGTGGTTCTCGATCATCACCGCGATCGGCCCCTGATCGATGGCCAGATACTTCTGCGGATACCAGTCGTCGGTCTGGCTGAACGCATCGTAGAAGCCGTAAGGCCCCCATACTTTCTCGTGAAGCGGCCCGTAGAGGTAACGCATCACATCCATCGACTCCTCGGGCGTATAGACGATCGACGAAAGCGCCGCCGTGGGGGCAATCACGCCGCGATCCTCGCGCTCGACGGGAGCGTGCGCCGCATACCCCGCCGTCGAATAACTGGCCGTCAGCCCCCAGCAATCCTTGCCGTAACCCTTGTAGTGCCGGGGATTGCGGATGCAGTAGGCACGGTTGATGAGCGAATAATTGCGCATCTCGCCGAAATAGTCCTCGCAGTAGTCGTCTCTCAGCCCGCGCGGATCCAGCCCGAGGAAGGAGTAGTGCGCCCAGAAGAGCGGACCGGCCTCGACGCCCTGATACCGCAGGCGGAGGCGGTAACCCTCGACCTCGTGCTCGTCGACGATCGCCCCGTTCTCGGCCCACCCCTCGGTATAGACCTCGCGGTCGATCGGATAGGTCGGCGAAGCGGCCGCCAGAATATACATCACCAGACACTCGTTGAACCCGTGTACGGCGAAATTCATCTCCCACCCGTATTCGGGACTCCAATGCCAGTAGAGGACGTTCTGCCCGTTGCGATACCACGACCACTCGACGCCGCGCCACAACGTATCGATACGCTGTGCGAGCGCCTGCTCGCGCTCGTTGCCCTGCGCGAAATACTGATGCGCGGCCAGCAGCCCCTGCACCAGAAAGGCCGTCTCCACCAGATCGCCTCCGTTGTCCTTCTTGCCGAAGGGTTTCACGCGGCCCGTCCGGCCCTCGATCCAATGAGGCCAGGCGCCGTGGAAGCGGTCGGCACGTTCGAGGAACGAGACGATGCGTTCGAAGCGTTCGATCCCCTGTTCACGGGTGACGTAGCCGCGCTCCATACCGGCGATAAGCGCCAGAATACCGAAGCCGCTGCCGCCCGTCGTCACGACCGTCTCGTCGTTTTCGGGATAGATGCCGTCCATGTTGATCCGTTCGCACGCAAGGCCGCTGTTGGGCTCGGCGCCCGACCAGAAATAATCGAACGTACGCCGCTCGACGCTGTCCAGCAACGCCTCGTCCGAAAGCGTCGCTGCGGGACGCTGCGCGCAGCCCGCGACGACGCCCGCCAGAGCGAGCGCCGCCACGGCCGCCGTAATCCGTTTGATCGTCTTCATGCCGCGAAGGTTATTTCAGGGTGAAACTTGCCTGCTTCACCGCGTCGCTCGCGCCGCCGATCATCACGTCGAACTCGCCCGGCTCTGCCACGTACCGCAGGTCGAAATCGTAATATTTGAGCAGCGAGACGTCGATCGTAAAACTTACGTCGCGGCTCTCGCCCGCTTTGAGCGCCACGCGCTGGAAGCCTTTGAGCTCCTGCACGGGACGGGTCGACGAACCCACCCTGTCGCGGATGTAGAGCTGCACGACCTCCACGCCGTCGCGCCGGCCGCTGTTCGTCAGGCGCACGGTGGCCTCGATCGACCCGTCGGCGGTCATCTCCGACGCCGAAAGGCGCACGTCGCCGTAGTCGAAGGTCGTATACGACAGACCGTAGCCGAAGGGATAGAGCGGCGTATTGGGCACGTCGAGATAGTTGCTGCGGAACTTCTCGAACTTGTCGCCCAGCAGCGGACGTCCCGTATTCTTATGGTTGTAGAAGAGCGGTATCTGCCCCACGCTGCGCGGGAAGGTCGCGGGAAGTTTGCCCGACGGGTTGACGTCGCCGAAGAGCACGTCGCCGATCGCCTCGGCCGCCTGCGTGCCGCCGAACCATACATTGAGCATCGCAGGCACGTGCTCGGCCTCCCATTCGAGCGTCAGCGGGCGCCCCGTGAAGAGTACCAGCACGACGGGTTTGCCCGTCGCCACGAGCGCCTTCAACAACTCCTGCTGCACGTCGGGAATGCCGATCTGCGACCGGCTGCTGCTCTCGCCGCTCATCTCCGAAGCCTCGCCCAGCGCGGCGACCACCACATCGGCCTCGGCCGCCGCGGCGAGCGCCTCGTCGAGCAACTGCTTGTCGGTGCGGCCGTCGCGCGGAATATCGCGCCCGAACATCGTGGCATAGCGCTCCTGCTCCTCGTCGCGGATCACGTTGCTGCCCTTGGCATAGAGGATCTTCACCCCTTTGCCTGCTACCTGCTGCAACCCTTCGACGAGCGTCAGCGGCTTCGTGAGGTCGGTAGCGACGCTCCACGTGCCGGGCATGTTCGCGCGCGAAGCGGCCAGCGGGCCGACCACGGCGATCGTTCCCTCGCGCCGGAGCGGCAGCACGTCGCCTTCGTTTTTCAGCAACACGAAGCTCTCGCCCGCGATACGGCGCGCCTCGGCGCGGTGTGCGGGCGTATAGATCTGCGTGGCGGCGCGCTGCGGATCGCAGTAACGGTAGGGATCGTCGAAAAGTCCCAACTTGAATTTCGCTTCGAGCACCAGGCGGCACGCGCGGTCGATGTCGGACAGCGGGATACGCCCCTCTTCGAGCGACTGCTGCAAGGTTCCCAGGTAACCCTCGCTCACCATGTCCATGTCGACACCCGCCTCGACGGCGCGCGCCGACACCTCTTTCAGATCGCCCAGACCGTGCGCGATCATCTCGTAGATGCCCGTGTAGTCCGTGACGACGAAGCCCTCGAAGCCCCACTGCTCGCGCAGCACGGTGGTCATCAGCCAGCGGTTGGCCGTGGCGGGAATCCCGTCGACCTCATTGAACGACGCCATGACACTGCCCACGCCTGCCTCGACGGCCGCCTTGTAGGGCGGGAAATATTCGTTGTACATGCGCTGGCGGCTCATATCGGTCGTATTGTAGTCGCGTCCCGCTTCGGCAGCACCGTAGAGAGCATAGTGCTTCACGCATCCCATGATCTCGTCGGTGGCAAAATGCATCGGATCACGCCCCTGATAGCCGTAGACGAACGACCGCGCCACAGCGCTGCCGAGGAAGGGATCTTCGCCGATGCCCTCCGACGCACGTCCCCAGCGGGGATCGCGCGCAATATCGACCATCGGGGAGAAGGTCCAGCAGATACCGGCGGCACTCGCCTCGACGGCCGAAATACGGGCCGCACGCTCGACGGCCTCCATGTCCCACGTGGCCGTCAGGCCGAGCGGAATAGGAAAGGTCGTCTCATAACCGTGGATCACATCCATGCCGAAGATCAGCGGAATACCCAGACGGCTCTCCTCGACGGCAATACGTTGCACGTCGCGGATCTTCTCCACCCCCTTGATATTGAACAGACCGCCCACTTCGCCGCGGCGGATCTTCTCGGCGATGTCGCTGCTCTTGGCCTGACCGGTGGTGATGTCGCCCGCACTGGGCAGGTTGAGCTGGCCGATCTTCTCTTCGAGGGTCATGCGGCGCATCAGCGCGTCGACATACTGCTCCATCGTAGCGCCCGCAGGCTTCTCGACGGCGACGGCCGCGCCGCAGAGCACGATGCCCAGCAGAGTAATGAGTGTTTTTTTCATATCGTAATCTCTGTTTTTTATGGTATAATATTTCGCTTCCCGAAAAACGGAGTTTCACGGTCGCGGATCACTTGCGGCGGCACGTGTCAACTGCCCGCCTCGACCGTAAATCCGAGTTCGGCGAGTCCCCTCTGCACATCCTTATCGGACATGAACAGGTTCCACGGCAATCCCGTGCGGTAGTTTTCGATCATCACCACGATCGGGCCCTGATCGATGGCGATGTGCATTCCTCTGTCGAACCAGCCGGTCGTGAGATCGAAGGCGTCGATAAACCCGTAGTCGCTCCACAACTTGTCGCCCAGTTTATAGTAGAAGAAGCGCAGTGCGGCCATCGACTCGTCGGGCGTGTAGGGCATCGACGACAAGGCTGCCGTGGGGGCGATGACTCCCCGGTCGTTCGTCGGCGACGAGGCGGTGTAGCCGTCGGGAATATCACTGGCCGTCAGTCCCCAGCAGTCGGCGCCGTAACCGGCATACCCCTTGGGGTTGTCTACGCAATACGCGTAGTTGATCCGGGTATGGTTGCACACCTGCTCCCAATAGTCGGCATAGGCATCGGAGAGTCCCCGGGGATTCAGCCCCAGGAAGGAATAGTGGGCCCAGAAAAGGGGGCCACCGTAATCCTCGCCCAGCGGCAGCACGGTGTCGTAGAACGACTTGCCGTTGCGCATCGCGCCACCGCGCGCCCAGCCTTCGGCATACACTTCGCGGCCGATGGGATGCGTCGGCGACGAGGCGGCCAGCACGTAGACGATCAAGGCCTCGTTCCACCCCTGTATCGGCATGTTCATCGCCCAGCCCTTGTCGGGACTCCAATGCCAGTAGAGCACCTTCTCCGTCCCCTCCTTGGTGAAGAAATCCCACTCGACGGCCTCCCACAAGGCGGTGATGTCGGCGCGCAGCTTGCTCTCTGCCGCATCGGCGCCGTCGAAGTAGGCGCGCGCCGTCAGCAACCCCTGGAACAACAGCCCGGTCTCCACCAGATCGGCACCGTTGTCATCGGCCGAGAAGGGAAGCGTCTGCCCCGTCTGGCCGTCGATCCAGTGCGAGAAGGCGCCGTGATAGGAGGTCGCCCGCTCCGCAAGGAAGGTCACGATCCGCTGCACCCGCTGGCACGCCTCGCTGCGGGTCACGAAACCGCGCTCGGCGGCCACCGCCATGGCCATCACGCCGAATCCCGTCCCGCCGGTAGTGACCGTCGCGCCCGACGAGGTGCGCTCGCGCGCCATGCCGCTCGTCGGTTCGGCACCCTCCCAGAAATAGCGGAAGGTCTGCTGCTGCACCTTGGTGAGCAGCTCCTCGTCGGAAATCTGCGGGAATTTGTCGCTCGTGTCCAGCCCCGTCCGGATCCGGATCACCTTGCCGGTCAGGATTGCCTCCCCGGCAGCCGATTTCAGGCCGCTGTCGACGATCAACCGGTAGGAAGCATACGCGTTCAACCCGGCGGAGGGTTTGAGCGTGACGCGCTTCGCGCCGTCGTAAACGTCGCTGGCGTCCACCTTCGCGCCTCCGGCGTCGAGCAGATAGATATTGGCCTCGACGGTCGCCGCGTCGAGCGCCGCCGTGAAGTCGAGCACGATCTCGGCGTCGGGCGACACGTCATCGAAATCCGACAGGCCGCTCTGCCCGCCGATCGTAACCGAGCTCAACGCCAGCTGATCGCCCGCGGGCGTGCGGTCGTCGGTCGAATCGCCGCCGCAGCCGACACCCAGCAAAACCAGTGCAGGCAGGAGAGGCTTGAAAAACGGAAAACCTTTCATATATCGTCGTTTTTTTAGAAGAGGGGGCCTGATTTCGGTCCCCTCTTCCGATCAATGCAGAAATCGAGCCCTGCTATTTCGCCTGTTCGTACAGTGCCGTCACCTGTGCCGGCGTCAACACCTGATCGTAGAGATAGATCTCGTCCATGGCTCCCGTATAGAAGGAAGCCTCGGCCGTCCAGCCGGCACCCGAACCCAGGCCGACCTGCGACGGGAAGGCGCCGAGGCAGATGCCGCTCACCTCGTCGAACGTCATCGGACCGAAGGCTCCGTCCTTCAACACGCGGTCGCAGACCGCCCCGCCGTTGTGGTAGAGCGTGATGGTCGAGGTCCCTGCGTCGTAGGTCACGCCGACATGCGCCCAGACGCCGGCCATATTCTGTATCTTGGCGTCGTCGCCGGCATCGAACCACGCATCGGGCTTGCCGCTCGCACCGGTCGCCTGCATGAATCCCTTGAAGAAGAACTCCGACGGAGTGGTCGTGTTGCCGTTGTTGAGGAAGAAGGCGACGTCGGCCACCTCGATCGTCTTGTTGCCGATGGAGAAGAGACCCGCTGCATTCTTGTTCGTACCGTCGAACTTGATCCACATGAAAATCGAGTAGTTGCCCAACGATTTGAGCGCTGTCGTCGAAGCGGCGTCGGGCGTCAGGATGAGCGCCTGGCCGTCGACGTTCTGGTAGGCTTTGCCCGACTTGCCGTCGACGAACATCGGCGACTCGCCGGTGAAGGTCTTCATCTCGCCCGCGAGCGTTCCGTCGAGGAACAGATCGTCGTCGCAGGCCAAATGGTAGAGCGGATCGGGAAGCTGTACGCCCGACGAGCCCTCATCCGGATAGTCGAAGGGAGGATCCTGACCCAAATCCTGTTTGCACGATCCGAGGGACAAAAGCGCCGCGGTCGTCAAAATCAACGGAAAATATCTGAGGAATTTCATGGTATCTGACTTGTTTTAATTAGCATAATCGGGATTCTGTACCAGTACGCCGTTCGAGGCGTCGACCTGCTCCTGAGGCAGCGGCAGGTATTTGTTCTTGGCGGTGTAGCCCTTGTTGCCGAGCACGGCCGAAGCACCGTCCTCCGCACCGGCGATACTGAACTCCTGCCAGCGCACCAGATCGTAGAAGCGGTCGAATTCGAGCGCCAGCTCCACGTGGCGTTCATGGTGGATCGCCTTGCACAACTCCAACTGGTTGGTCGTCGTCACCTTGGGCAGCACGTTCGTATTGGTGCCGCGGGCACGGGCGCGCACCTGTTCCAGATAATCCAGCGCCTCCTCGATCATCGCCTCGCCGCCCATCTCGCAGGCCGCTTCGGCAGCCATCAGCACCACGTCCGAGTAACGGATCATACGAATGTTGTACCAGAATCCGTCGTTGCTGCCGTAATATTCGCGCAGTTTGGGACTGCAATAGGCTTTCTTGTTGTAGTAGTCACCGTCCAGACCGTCCTGCGATACAAGAAACTCGTTGAAGGGGGCGTTACCGGTCGCCGGAGCGATCGCAGGCCACGGCTTCGAAGGGGTCGAGAAGTAGAGCAGCGTCTCGTCGCGGCGCGGATCGCCCTCTTCGAACACGTCGACGATCGACTGGTCGGCCATGTGCCAGCCCCAGCCCAGATTGCTCGTACCCGAACCGCGGCAGCCCTGCACCTGGCAGAACTGACTGCCCAGATCGTTGGTCGCGGGCTGCGCGACGGTGGCCGTGCACTGCAACTCCCAAACCGATTCCGAAGAGTTTTCGCCCTCCTCGCGGAAAATCTCGTCGAACGGCGTGTCGAGATTGTAGACCCTGGTATCGATCACGTTCTTGGCAGCCTGATACATCTGCGACCACAGACCGCGCTGGCCGTAAGTCTTGGCATGCAACGCACGTGCGGCGCCGTAAGTGACCCGCCCGATATATTTCGACTCCCAGCGGCGGGGCAGCCCTTCGGCCGCCGTCAGATCGGCGTCGATCAACTCGTAGATCTTGTCCACCGACGATTTGGGGATATTGGCCTCGTCGGAATTGGTGATGGCGAAGTCGACGAGCGGCACCTCGCCGAAGGCACGCACCAGATTGAAATAGCACCAGCCGCGGAAGAAGCGAGCTTCCATGCCGCATTGCAGTTCCGCCTCATCGAGCTGTTCACCGGCCTCCTGCGCCTTCTGCATCTGGTCGAGCACGGTATTGGCCGCATTGATGATCTCGTAGTTCTGCGTCCAATAAGGATTCAACAGCGAATTGGCCGCCGAATACTGAAAATTCTCGTACATCGGCACATGTTCCGCACCGTCGGTCGTGGTCGATCCCTTACGCGAATCCTCCGAACGGTAGTAATGCACCGCGAAGGCGGGAATACCCGACGTGATATTGTAGTGGCGCGCCTTGGTGTAGAGCGCCATTACCTGCGAAAAGTAGGCGCCGCCTTCGATGTCGTCGATAGTCCACTGGCCCTGCGGGCGTTGGTCGAGCAGGTCGCTGCACGCGGCCGATGCGACCGCCGCGACGGCGATGATCCAGAGTTTCAGATTTCTTATGATCGTTTTCATTGGTTATGCTGTTTTAGAAAGACACGTTTACACCGAAAGTAATGGTCGTCGGCATGGGGTAGGTGTCGCCCGTGTCGATGCCGAACGCAAGGGCCGTACCGCCGATCTCGGGCGTATAGCCGGTGTTGTGCGACCAGGTGGCCAGGTTGTCGATGTTCATGAACACGCGCAGCGCTTTGAGACGGATCTTCTTGAGGATCCGGTCGCCGAAACTGTAACCCAGCTGGATGTTTTTCAGACGCAGGTAACTGCCGTCCTCGATGAAGTAGCTCGAATTCATCATCTGCGTGGCGCGCGATGAATCGAGAATCGGCTCCCAGTTCGACGTGCCCTCGCCGTTCCAACGTCCCAGACGCTTGGTATGATAATTATACTGTGCATATGCCGACAGGAAGCTCGTATTGAAGATCTCGTTTCCGTAGACACCCTGGAAGTCGATACCCAGATCGAAATTCTTGTATTGCAGGTTGACCGAGTAACCGTAGGTGAAATCGGGCGTAGGATTGCCGATCATCGTACGGTCGGCTTCGGTGATCTTGCCGTCGCCCGTGACATCGCGGAATTTCAGGTCGCCCGGAGCCACGGCCGCCAGCGTGTTTTCCGGCGACGAGGCGATGTCGGCCTTGTTCTGGTAGATGCCCTCGACCTCGTAGCCGTAGAAATAACCGATGGGCTTGCCCGGTTCCGATACGGCCACGCTCTTGTCGCCCTGATAGTAGGTCTTGCCCAACGTGAGCACCTCGTTGTCGATCGTGGTCAGGTTACCCGAAACGGTATAGCGGAAATCGTCGCCGATCGTGTCGCTCCACGATCCCGACAACTCGAAGCCGCGGTTGCGGATCGAACCCGAATTGATCAGACCGTCCTGCGCGCCCATGAACGATTCGAGGTAGCAGATCAGGTCTTCGGTCTTCTTGCTGTAATAGGTCGGCTCGATGTGCAGGCGCTGGTTGAACATCTGCATCTCGAAGCCCACTTCCCACGCCTTGGTCTTCTCCCAGCGCAGATTCGTCGCCAGATAGGCCTGCGCATAGGAGGAGATAATGTTGTCGCCGAAGATGGCGTTCGAGGAGTTGAGCGTCGGGAACGCGGGATAATTGCCGCCCTCGGTACCGACGTTCTGGTTACCCAGCACGCCGTACGACCCCTTGATCTTCAAGTAGTCGATCACATGCTGGTTGCGCATGAAATTCTCTTCGGACATGATCCATCCGGCACCGACCGAGTAGAAGTTGTCCCACGTGTTGCCCGTGTACTTGAACACCGACGCACCGTCGCGGCGGAACGAGAAGTTGACCAGGTAGCGGCGGTTGTAGTTGTAGAGCGCACGGAACAGGTACGACATCGTGAACTTGCGGTACTGCGAGCCGCCGTTGGTCGCCGACGCCGTGTCGCCGATCGACGAGATCCACCACTTGTCGGGATCGTTCGGAATCGGCAGGTCGGCCGAAGCGACGTTCTGGCTGCGGCCGCCGGTGAGCTCCTCGTAGTTGGTGAAGTTGGTCGTCAGACCGGCCATCAGCGTCAGGTCGTGCTTGTCGGCGAAGGTCTTCGCATAGGTGAGGATGTAGTCCTGCTGCGCATTGAGCGTGTTGGACTTCGTCTGCGACAGCGACTCGCGGTCGCTGCGGGCGTTGATCGTCCCCAGATCGGGATCGTATTCGTATTTCACGGGCGTGAAGAGCCGCGAATTGTTCGACAGGTAGTCGATCGAGAAGGCGGCGCGGAATTTCAGTTCGGGCAGGAAATTGATCTCGCCGTAGACATTGCCTGCGAAGCGGTAGTTCTGCGCCTTGTTGTGGGCGGCGAACTCCTCGATGTCGATCATCGGGTTGGAGATCTGCGAACTCTGGAACGAAGGCAGTTTGTAGTAGCCGCCCGTCGTATCGTCGTAGATCGGCGAGATCGGAGCCGCATGGATGGCGCCGGTCACGTTCTTCGCATCGGCCGGCAACATGTAGGCGCCGTTCATCTGCACGCCGAATTTGAGCCAGTCCTTCATCTTGTACTCGTCGCTGAAATTGACGGTCACCTTCTGCATCTCCTCACCCACGATGCTGCCCTGCTCGTAGGTGTAGCCCACGCCCAGATAGAAGTTGCTCTTTTCGTTGGCGCCCATGATGCTGGCCGTCGTCTGGCTGATCATGGCATTCTGGAAGATGGCGTCCTGCCAGTCGGTATTGGCCTGATAATAGGTATAGTCGAACGGATCGCCGCCCATGTTCGAAAGCTGCTCGTTGTAGAGCTCCTTGAACTGCGGCCCGTTGGTCAGCGACATGCGGTGCCCCACGTGCTTCACGCCCACCGACTGGTTGACGTTCACCACCGTCTGCCCCATCTTGGCGCGTTTGGTCGTGACGATGATGACGCCGTTGGCGCCGCGCACGCCGAAGATAGCCAGCGACGAGGGGTCTTTCAGAATCTCGAACGATTCGATGTCATTCGCATTGAGGTAGTTGATGTTGTCGGTGAACATTCCGTCCACCACATAGAGCGGTGCGAAGCCGTTGATCGAGTTCGTACCGCGGATACGGATTTCGGGATCCTGTCCGGCCCGACCCGAATTGGTGATCTGCACACCGGCCACGCGGCCCTGCAACGAGGCCAGCGGGTTCGACGCCGGACGGTTGGCGATCGTCGCGGCGTCGACGTTGACGATCGAACCCGTCAGATCGCGTTTCTTGGCCGTACCGTAACCGATCACCACGGCCTGCTCGATCATCGTCGACTCGCTTTCGAGCGTCACCGTAACCGGCACGGCCGATACGGGCACGCGCTGCGTGGACATACCGATGAACGAAACCTCCAACTCCTGCCCCTCGCGGGCTTTCAGTGCGAAACCGCCGTCCGCGCCCGTGGTCGTACCCGTGTACGTCCCCGCGACCACGACGCTGGCGCCTACGACAGGCTGCCCGTCCGCATCGATGACTTTTCCCGTTACATCGATCGTGCTCTGCGCGAAGGCGCCCGATACGGAGGCCGCGAGCAGCAGAACGACCGATACAAACGCCTTGAACAAGAGGCGGCCGACGCCGCAACTCTCTGGTCGATTCTTTTTCATTGCAATTTTAGGTTTATGTTTCTACTGTGGGCTCCGCGCCTCGGCAGGGAAATGCGGAACGGAATCCGCCGAAGCGTCGCCCGGAAAAGTTTTTACGAAAACAAAATTAAAAGGTTCGGAAAAATCGCGGGGAAAAGCGGCTACACTCCGACTACTCCACCCTCGAAAAAGACTCTTCCACTGCCTCTCAATTACCTCTCAAAGAACAATGAAATAATTTGAAATCAACCGATTAAAAATCGAAATTCTACTTCTCATCATCCTCCGGCCCCGACTCCTGCGAATCGATATGCAAGAGGAATTCGTTCAAATTCTGGGCCGAAGTCAATCCGAGTTTCTTTCGCAGCCGGTAACGGCCGTTCTCGACCGCCCGCACCGACAGACTCATCAGCGAGGCGATCTCCTTGGTACAAAGATTCATTTTCAGGCAGGCGCTCAGACGCAGATCGCTGGTCGTCAGGTCGGGGAAGCGTTCCTTCATGATGCGGAAATAGGAAGAGTGCTTCTGCTCGAACTTGATCAGGAACAGCGTCCAGTCGCTCTCCGTATCGAGTTTGCTGCTTACATAGGCGTTGACTTTCTGCCACAGGGGCGCCGTCGTGCGGTTGCCCTGCTTCTGCTGGAACTCGTTGACCATGTCGCGCAGGCGCAGGATGATCTCGTTGCGCCCGATGAGCGTCGAACTCTGCGCCACGATCTCGGCGTCGCGCGTCTCGATCTGCCGGGTCAGCTCCCGGTTGGCGCGCCGCAACGCGACGATCTCCTGCAAGCGCAGACGCCGCAGGTAACGCCGGCGATAGAAACGCATCACCAACAGCCACAGACAATAGAAAGTGAAGGCCAGCAGCAGCACGTAGCCCGCATAGGCCCAGCCGGTAGCGTACCAGGGCGTGAGAACGACGAACGGGAAACGGGCGGGTTCCGACCAGCGGCCGAACACGTCGCCCACGGCGACCTCGAAGGTGTAGCGCCCCTGCGGCAAACGGGCGTAATCGGCCGTTCCCGTCCGGTCGGACTCCGACCATGCGCTCTCCATGCCCGTCAGGCGGTGGCGGAAACGCAGGCCGGGAACCGCGCCCCGACGCGGAGCGTAGCGGAAAGTCACCGAGTTGCGCTGGTGAGGAATCTCGACCGCAGCCGAGAGATCGTACCACGCCTCATCGCCCCGGCGCCCCGACGCACGCAGCGATTCGAGTAGCGGAGGAATCGGAGGGGGGGGGATTTCGACGGCCTGCGATGAGACGAGTTCGAAGCCGTTGTCCCCGCAGAAAAGACAGGTCGAATCGTCGAGCCGCGCCACCTGTTCGTACCCGTAGATCATGTTGTCGACCGGAATGCCGGCGCACGGCGTCAATTCGGCACTGCGCCGGCCGTCGTAACGCAACTTCCAGACGCCGCTGCCGGTGATGACCCAGAACCGTTCGTCGGCATAGGGAATCACGCGGCGGATGTCCTCCACCGTGCGGAACGCCGCATCGAGCACCGTATCCGCCTCGATGCAGTCCGTATATTCGTTGTAACGGAAAAACCTGTCGTCGCCCATGAGCGCCACGCGGCCGCCCACGCGCAGCAAATGGAGTTTGTAGGGCAGTCCGTCGCCCGCACCGCCTCCGTAGAGCGTCCGCTCCTCGATGCGCCGGCCGTCGTCGCTCATGCGGCAGCGGTAGACCCCTTTCGACGGATGTTCGAGCCAGAGGTTGCGCATATAATCCGCCTCGATGCGGTAGACCGATTCGTCCAGTCCGTCGACCTCGTGCATCGTACCGTCGTCGTCGAGCAGCCGCAACTTGTAATAGGAGGCGTAGTAGGTGCGGCTCTTTTCGCCCAGTTTCACCCGCCGCAACCCGTAACCGCCCATGTCGGAACGGCGTACCAGCGAAAAATCGGGACGGAGTTCGGTGACGCCCGTGTTGTGGCTCACGTAGAGCCGCCCGTCGAGCAGGTCGAACGACCACGCCTGACCGCTCAGGCCGGCCACGGGGCGGAAATCGGAGGGATCGACGCCCGTCGCCAGACGGCTCTCGTCGACGGCGAAGACCCCCTGGTTGGTAGCCAGCAGCAACTTCCCCTGCCAGCGGCAGGCGTCGTAGAGCGAACCGGCCGCCCACTTGTTGTAGGTATGGTAATCCACCCCTTCGCAGAACAGCAGCAACGAAAGTCCCCGGTCGAGCGCCGCCCAGACATTTTGTTGCGCATCCTCCGCAAGCGCCATCACACTGTTGTTGAGCAGCCGGTTTTCGGTCGAAAGAACCGCGAGCAGCCGTCCGTCGGCACCGGCCTCGTACAATCCTCCGAAAAGCGTCCCGAAGAGATAGGTGCCGCGCGAGGTTCGGATGCCGCAGTTGAGTTCGTCGCGCCGCAACCGCTCCGACAGCGCCGGACTCCACGGCGTGAACCGTTCGCCGTCGTAGCGCCACAATCCGTCGGTACCCGTCCCCACGATCCATTCGCCCTCGTGCGGCCCGGGCAGCAGCACCCGCACGGTCGTCGTCGAGAAGCGTTCGCTGTCGGGCAGCCGCTCGAAGGACTCCTGCCGCATCCGATAGAGCGGGCCGCCCATCTCCTGCACCCAGAACTCGTCGCCCGCACGCAGAAGAAAGAGCATGTTCATCTCGCCCGTCAGGCGGCGGACGCGCTCGTAATCATAAAGGTAGATGCCGTGGAACGATTGAAACAACACCCCCTGCGGCGTGATGTAGATTTTCCAGAAATCGCTGTCCGAAAAGCGGGGATTGCGCTGAGCCGGAACGAGCGACGTATAGCGCAGCGCACCCGAAGCGTCGCGATCCCAGCGCCCGAACTCCTCGAACCCGCCCGTGAAGATCACGTCGTGCGACAGCGGGGCCACCGAACGCACGATCGAGGCGCGGGGCAGTTCGTACAACCGCCATTGCAGGCCGTCGAATTCGAGCAGCCCCTTGTCGTTGCCGGCATAGAGCGTTCCCGCATCGTCTTCGGCCACCGCCCAGTTCTTGTTGGCCGCCCGATAATCGGACGGCAGCAGGTTGATGACACCGGGACCGGCGGCACGCGACGACATCGCCGAAAGCACTCCGGTCAGGAGACAAAACAGGCTGTACAAGAACTTGATCGGCATAAAAGTCTTCACGGATTAGGAGATAAAAATAGGCCTTTTTTACGAAATATCCAAACCTTCGCCCGAAGAAACGCCCCGCAGCGAACCGGATTTTCGCACGATCGAAGCTCCCCTGCACCTTCGGACAAATGGTAACATAGCATATTTTCCATCATTTATTTTGAACTTATGTTCATAATTAATAACTTTGCGGAAACGAGTTTTTTGTCATGCCGCGTCCCCGCAAATGCTGTTACATCGCCCAACCGCCCGCCGTCGCGGGAATGCGTCCCGTCGGCGGAGATAGCGTCGCTCCCGAAGCCGTCACGCTTCGGTACGACGAATACGAAGCGATCCGCCTGATCGACCACCAGGGATTGACACAGGCCGCGGCGGCCGAGCGCATGGGCATCTCCCGCCCCACCTGCACGCGTCTCTACGACCGTGCCCGCCGCACGCTCGCCGCCGCGCTCGTCGAAGGGCGGCCGCTGCGCATCGAAGGCGGAAAGGTCTGCCACTCCGAACGCTGGTACCGCTGCCCGCACTGCCGGCGCATCCACACCGGAACACCCCGCTGTCCGGCCTGCCGCCGTAATGAAGACTCCGAGATACTCGGACAACCGAATACAACATATAATCCTATTAATACTGTCATCATGGAAAAAATCGCACTTCCGACCCGCAACGGCGCGGTCGACGACCACTTCGGCCACTGCGAATGCTACACGATCTTCACGCTCGACGCCGACCGCCGCATCGCCGGCCGCCAGACGCTACCCGCCGCCGAAGGCTGCGGCTGTAAATCCGACATCGCCCCCCGCCTGCACGCCATGGGCGTCGACGTGATGCTTGCCGGCAACATGGGCGACGGGGCGAAAAACGTCCTCCAACGCAACGGTATCGCCGTCATCCGCGGCTGCCACGGGCCTGTCGAGGAGGTCGTCGCGGCCTATCTGGCCGGCCGGATCGCCGATTCGGGCGACGCCTGCGCACACCATCACGAAGGCGGCTGTCCCGAACACCGCGGGACGACAGGCTGGCATCTCGCCGAATGACGGAACCCGGTGCCGACGGCACGATCCGCAATCCTTCTGCGGCGATCTTTTCGAGAGGTCGCCGCTATTTTTCCGTAAAAAGCCGCTTTCTGGAAAATTCTTCGTATTTTTGCCTCGCCGAGAGTTCCAACGGCGCGGCGAAGCCTCGCTGCGCCCGGATGAAAAGGGAATCGGGTGTAACTCCCGAACAGTTCCCGCTGCTGTAAATTCCGGCATCCGTCCCGAGCGACGGATGTACTCCGCGACACGTTCAGGCCACTGATTTCGATCGGGAAGGCGTCGCAGAAGGAAAAGTCAGAAGACCTGCTTTCGGCCCGAAAAGACGGATTCACGCCTGCGGGGTACGGGCCGGAAGCCGAATGCGCACACTGCTTGCGCGACCTGCTGCCAGACCGATCCCTCCCCTCTCTCCCGCCGCCGCGATCCCGTCCGATACGACAAAGTTCGACGACTATGATACGATTCGGAACGATAGCGGCCGCATGGTGCGCCGTATTGCTGCTGGCAGCCTGCGAAAGTTCGGGGCCGGCTGAAAAAGAGGATTTCGACACGGGCGGCAGCGCGGGGGTCTTCTGCCTCTGCGAAGGCAACATGAACGCCGGCAACGCCTCGCTCTCCTACTACGACCCCGCCGCACGCACGGTACAGAACGAAGTCTTCTACCGTGCCAACGGCGCCAAACTGGGCGACGTGGCGCAATCGATCTTCCTGCGCGAAGGGCGCGTCTTCATCCCGATGGACAATTCGGGCGTAATCTGGGCTATCGACGCCGACACCTTCCGCGTCGAGGGGAAGCTCGAAGCGGCGAGCAGCCAGCACCCCGACGAGAACAACCACATCGTCGCGCCGCGCTACATCCACTTCCTGAGCGACACGAAGGCCTACGTGACCGACCTGTTCAGCCCCTACATCACCGTCTTCGACCCCCGCACCTGCAAGATAACGGGCGCCATCCACACCGGTCAGGCACCGTCGACGGGCAGCTACAACTCCACGGAACAGATGGCGCAGTACTACAAGTGGGTCTTCGTCAACTGCTGGTCGTACAGCAACAAGATCCTGGTCATCGACTCCGAGCAGGACAAGGTGGTGCACGAAATCGAACTGCGGAGCATCCAGCCCAATTCGCTGGTCGTCGACCGCAACGGCAAACTGTGGGCGCTGACCGACGGCGGCTACGCCGGCAGCGAATACGGGCAGACCGAACCCTGTCTCTACCGCATCGACGCTGCAACCTGGCGCGTCGAACAGGAATTCGTCTTCGAAAAGGAGGAGTACCCCTCGGAGCTCTGCATCAACGGTGCGGGCGACGTGCTCTACTTCATCAACGACGGCATCTGCAAGATGTCGGTCACGGCCGCGCACGCTCCCGTCAGGCCGTTGATCCCCAACGAGCGGCGGCACCAGATCTACGGTCTGGCGGTCGATCCCACGAGCGGGGAGATCTACGTGGGCGACGCGATCGATTTCGAACAGCCGGGCGTGGTCTACCGCTACCGCGACACCGGTCAGAGCGCCGAACTGGTCGACTCGTTCGGCGTGGGAATGCTACCCAGTGCCTTCGCATTCAAATAGGAAACCGCCATGAGAAAGACGCTCTCCCTGCTCGCCGCACTGCTCGCCGTCGCCTGCGGCGGGGACGAACAAACCGACACCTCGGCACTGCAACCCACCATTACGCAGCAGGAGGCCAACGCCCGCTACCGCGTGAAGGCGGGGCGCGAACTGCTCATCGCCCCGAGCTATACCAACGCCGAAGGGGCGCGCTTCACCTGGACGTGCGACGACGAGGTGGTCTGCCGCGAAGCCTCCTACGTCTTCCGGCGCGACAAGGCCGGCATCTACTACCTCTCGCTGCGCGTCGAAAATGACTACGGCGCCGCCGAAGACGAACTGCGCGTGCGGGTCGACGCGCTCGAAGCGCCCTGCATCACGCTCATCGAACCCGTCGGAGGGTTCACCGTCGCGGCCGATGCCGAACTGACGATCGCTCCCACCGTCGAGAACGGCCAGACGGCGCGCTTCCGATGGACGATCGACGGAGAAATGGTCGGCGAAGCGGCGGAGTACCTTTTCCGGCGGCACGAATGCGGCGACTACGAAGTGACGTTCAGCGCCGCGAACGACGACGGCGAGGACTCGGTCTCGTTCACTGTAAAAGTATTGTCTCCGGAGCAGATGCCCTTCTCGTGGGAATTTCCCCAGACGGCCTATAACGTCGCGCTGGGACGCACGATCCGCCTGAAAGGGTGGAACCCCGTCAACGCCTTCGACGCCGAATACATCTGGGAGGTCGACGGCACGGAGCGACAACGCGGAGCGCAGCTCGAATACCGCTTCGAAGCCCTCGAAGAAGGACCGCACGAAGTGACGGTCACCATGCGCAACAGCTATGCGACCCGCTCGCAAACACTGTCGGTCAACGTCTGTGCTGCCGAAGGCACCTATTACCGGCCCGCCGACGCCGCGAGCCGGGCGTCGACCGTCCGCGTCTTCGAGTACCTGCCCGCGCCCGGACTGTGGGTGAGCGGCTATATGTACGGCCCGCTCTTCACCGCCACGACGATGGCCGAAGCGTGCGCCTACGTGCAATCGCGCTTCGACATCAACTACATGATCTCGCTGGGAGCGTGGGGCGGCTACGTCGTCGCAGGCTTCGACCACAGCGTCGACAACAGCGGCGGCGGGGTCGACCTGGCCATCCGCGGCAATCCCTACTCCTACCAGTCGGAGCCGGGCGTCGTCTGGGTCGCACAGGACGAGAACGGCGACGGGGAACCCAACGACACGTGGTACGAACTGGCCGGTTCGGAGTACGACAGCGCTGAAACGATCTACGACTATTCGGTCACCTACTATCAGCCTACGCGCGCGCAGGCCGCCGTCGTCTGGCGCGACAACCGCGGCGGAGGGGGCACGATCGACCACAACGCCTACTGGAACCCTTCGGACAGCTACTATCAGCCGTGGCTGCCCGAAGGAGAGTGCACCTTCTACGGCACGCGCCTGCTGGACCGCTCGTACGTCGACGCTTCGGGGCAGACCGTCGTTCCTCCCTACGACTGGGGTTATGCCGACAACGCGGGCAAAAGCGACTACGACGGGCAGTTCTGCCTTTTCCGCCTGAGCAACGCCCGCACCTTCGACGGCCGGCCCGCCGACCTGAAATACATCGACTTCGTGAAGATACAGACCGGCCAGATGGGCAAGACCGCGCTGCTGGGCGAAACCTCCACCGAGGTGCACCACATCGTCGACTACCACCTTATCGACCGAGAAACCGAATAACCCATGCGCCGCCTCACGCTCCTTCCGCTGCTCATTCTCCCGCTGCTCGCCGCCGCGCAGGAGGAGCGCCCCGCGTGGTCGCTCCCGATCGAGGAGGTGCCGGTGGTGACCCGCCGCACGATGAAGGAGATCGGCGTGCAGCGCACGCAGCTGGATTCGACCGTGCTGCACGACAACATCTCGCTCTCGATGGCCGACGTGCTGACGCAGAACGCCAACCTCTTCATCAAGAGCTACGGCCGTGCCACGCTCGCGACGGCCGAATTCCGCGGCACGTCGCCCTCGCACACGCAGGTGACGTGGAACGGGATGCGGATCAACTCGCCGATGCTCGGCACGGTCGACTTCTCGATGATCCCCGCGTTCTTCATCGACGCCGCGACGCTGCTGCACGGCGCCTCGTCGATCGGCGTCACGGGCGGCGCACTGGGCGGCGCCGTCGTGCTCGGCACCCGCCCGTCCGCGCAGCGGGGCTGGCAAACGCAATACGTGCAGGGCGTCGGATCGTTCTCGACCTTCGACCAATACCTGCGCGTAAGCTACGGCGGCCAGCGGTGGAGCGCCTCGACGCGCGCGGTCTACTCCACCTCGGACAACGACTTCCGCTACACCAACTACGACAAGATGGAGCTCGTCTACGGCCCCGACGGCGCGGTGGTCGACACCTACCACCCCGTCGAGCGCAACCGCAGCGGCTACTTCCGCGACCTGCACCTGTTGCAGGAACTCTACTACAATCGCGGCGACGGCACGCGCTACGGCCTTTCGGCGTGGTATCTCCGCTCGAAACGCGGGCTGCCCTTCCTCTCGACCGACTACCGCGACGACGTGACGATCCTCAACGAACAACGCGAACAGACGCTGCGCGCCGTGGCCTCGTGGGAACGGCTGCGCGAGCGGCTCAAACTGGGAGCGAAACTCGGCTACGCCTACACCGCCTCGGCCTACGACTTCCGGCAACGCAACGCACAGGGAGCGCAGAGCGACCTGACGCTGAGCCGCAGCTATCTGCATACTCCCTACGGACAGTTCGAAGCCGAATACTACGTCGGCCGGCGCTGGCTCTTCACGGGCAACGTCGCACTGCACGTTCCGATGGTCGATTGCAGCGACAAGAGCCCCTACCACGAGGGCGACGTCTACGACCGTTACCGCGTGGAGCTGTCGGGGCACCTCTCGGCCAAATGGCGGCCGACCGAACGCATCGGGCTGGCGGTCAACCTGCGCGGCGAACTCTACGACCGCCATGCCGTGCCGCTGATCCCCGCCTTTTTCTTCGACTGGGTCGTCTCCGAACGCGGCAACGTGGTACTCAAAGCCTCCGTGGCGCGCAACTACCGCTACCCGACGCTCAACGACCGCTACTACCAGCCGGGCGGCAACCCCGATCTGCGCCCCGAACACGGCTTCACCTACGACGGCGGCATATCGTTCGCACTGGGCGGCGAAGCGGAGGGCTACACGCTGCGGGGCGAGGCGACGCTCTTCGACTCGCACATCGACGACTGGATTCTCTGGGTGCAGGCACGGCGCGGCTACTGGACGCCCCGCAACGTCCGCAAAGTCCACAACTACGGCGCCGAGACGAAGGTCGACGCCTCGGTGCGCCTCTCGCCCGACTGGCGGCTCGGCCTCGACGCCCACTTCGCATGGACCCCCTCGATCAACTACGGCGAACCGGTCAACGACGCCGACGCCTCCTACGGCAAACAGCTGGTCTACGTCCCCGAATACGCCGCGGCCGCCACGGCGACGCTGGGCTGGCGCCGCTGGACGCTCGTCTACAAATGGAACTATTACAGCGAACGCTATACCACCACGAGCAACGACACGTCGCTCCGCACCGGCCGGCTCGAACCCTACTACATGAGCGACCTCTCGCTCGAACGCTCCTTCGCGCTGCGATGGGCCGACCTGTCGCTCAAAGGGGTGGTGCGCAACCTCTTCAACGTCGAGTACATCACCGTGCTCTCGCGCCCCATGCCCCGTCTCAACTACGAAATCTTTCTGGACATCCGACCCAAATTCCACACCCGCAAACGATGAGACGCCTCCTCCCCCTGCTCTGCGGCCTGCTGCTGGCCGCCTGCGGTCAGCGCGCCGCCCGCCCGATCGGCGACTTCACGCTGCCGGTCTACACGCCCCGCTACGCCTCGGGATTCGAGATCACGGGCGCTGCCGGAAGCCGCAGCACGCTCGTCACCGTCCACAACCCGTGGTACGGCGACGAGGTTACCGACCAGTACCTCTTCATCGCCCGCGACGGCGAACCGGCCCCCGCAGGTTTCGAGGGGCAGGTGCTGCGCGACGAGGCGCGGCGCGTGGTCTGCATGTCGGGCTCCTACATCGCCATGCTCGACGCCCTCGGAGCGGCCGACCGCGTGGTGGGCGTCTCCGGAGCGCAATACCTGATCAACGAAACGCTCCGCCGCCGCATCGCCCGCGGGGAGGCCGCCGACGTGGGATTCGACAGCAACGTCGATTTCGAACGGCTCATGGCGCTGCGCCCCGACCTGGTGATGCTCTTCGGCATCGGCGGGGCCGACACAGCGCTCACGGGAAAACTGCGCGAGCTGGGCATCCCCTACCTCTACATGGGCGAGCACTGCGAGGAGTCGCCGCTGGGCAAGAGTGAATGGGTGGTCGTCGCCGCCGAGATCGCAGGACTCCGCACGGAGGGTTCCCGCCTCTTCGCCGCCATTCCCGAACGCTACGAACGGCTGCGTGCCCTCGCCCAGCAGACCGCCGCACGGCCGCGCGTGATGCTCAACACCCCCTACCGCGACACCTGGTTCATGCCGGCGCGCAACAGCTACATGGTGCGGCTCCTCGAAGATGCCGGCGCACGGTACGTCTTCGAGGAGAACACGGCCACGCAGACGCTGCCGATTGACATCGAGCAGGCCTACTACCTCACGAGCAAGTCCGATTTCTGGCTCAACGTGAGCGGCTGCAACACCCTCGACGAAGTGCGCCGGCAGAATCCCCGGCTGGCCGACACGCCTCCCGTGCGCGAGGGGCGCGTCTACGACAACAACCGCCGCCGCAACGCGGCGGGCGGCAGCGATTTCTGGGAATCGGGCGTACTGCGTCCCGACCGCGTGCTGGCGGATCTGGTGCACATCTTCCACCCCGAACTCTCCGAAACGGACGAACTGTACTATTACCGGCAGCTGGAATAACGCGGAAGCCGCCCCGCTGCGCCGCATCCGACCGCTCCTTCGGTTTTCCCGCCGAAGACGGCCGCACCGCTCTTTTTCGGCAATTTTTTTGACGGTTCGAAAATAATCAGTATCTTTCGTTTCGTAAGACTCAGTATGTTGCGCCCGATGAAAAACGCCGACCGCCGACCGCTGCCCGTCCGCATCTTCCGTTTCTACTACGACGGATTCCGGGAGATGACGCTCGGACGGACGCTGTGGGCGATTATCCTCATCAAACTCTTCATCCTGTTCGTCGTCCTGCGGCTGCTCTTTTTCCCCGACGTCCTGGGCGGCAAGAGCGCCGAAGAGCGCGGCGAAATCGTGCGCAACGAACTGATAAAGCACGGATTGGAAACGCAAAACTGAAAAGCGTATGGTTTCGGAAATGCTACAAAGCGTGGAGTGGTCGCGGGCGCAGTTCGCCCTGACGGCCATTTACCATTGGCTCTTCGTCCCGCTGACGCTCGGTCTGAGCGTCCTGTGCGCCCTGATGGAGACCCGCTACTACCGCACGGGCGACCCCTTCTGGCGCAGCACGACGAAGTTCTGGATGCGGCTGTTCGGCATCAACTTCGCCATCGGCGTAGCCACGGGACTGATTCTCGAATTCGAGTTCGGCACCAACTGGTCGAACTACTCCAACTTCGTGGGCGACATCTTCGGTGCGCCGCTGGCCATCGAGGGGATCATGGCCTTCTTCCTCGAATCGACCTTCGTGGCGGTGATGTTCTTCGGCTGGGACAAGGTGAGCCGCGGCTTCCACCTCTCGGCCACGTGGCTCACGGCCATCGGCGCCAACCTTTCGGCGCTGTGGATTCTGGTGGCCAACAGCTGGATGCAGTATCCCGTCGGATGTTCGTTCAACATCGCCACGGTGCGCAACGAGATGGATTCGTTCTGGGACGTACTCTTCTCTCCCGTGGCGATCAACAAGTTCTCGCATACGGTCACCTCGTCGTTCCTCCTGGCGGCGATCTTCGTCATGGGCGTGAGCGCGTGGTACCTGCTGCGCGGACGCCACCGCCGCATGGCGCGCAGCAGCATCGCGCTGGCGTCGGTCTTCGGGCTGGTCTTCGCCCTCGTGGCGGCCTTTTCGGGCGACCGCTCGGGTGCGATCGTGGCGCGCGTGCAGCCGATGAAGCTGGCGGCCATGGAGGCGCTCTACGACGGCGAGGAGGGGGCGCCGCTGACGGTGGTGGGCCTGCTGCGCCCCGAAGGGCAGCGCACCTGCGACGACGACGCCTTCTACTTCAAGATCGGCATCCCCAAGCTCCTCTCGCTGATGAGTTTCCGCTCGGCCGACACCTTCGTGCCGGGGATCAACGATCTGGTTTACGGCAACGAGGAGCGGGGTATCCTTTCCACGGCCGAGAAAATGTCGCGCGGACGCCGTGCGATCGACCAGCTGGGCCGCTATCACGAAGCGCGCGAAAAGGGCGACGAAGCCGCGATGCACGAGGTCGAACGGCTTTTCGACGCCTCGACGCCCGAAGGGGCGGCCTTCCTGCGCGACTACTACGCCTACTTCGGCTACGGTTATCTCCGCTCGCCCCAGGAGACGGTGCCCAACGTGCCGCTGGTCTTCTATTCGTTCCGCGTCATGGTCGGTGCAGGCTGTTTCTTCATCCTGCTCTGTGCCGTCGTGTGGTGGCTCAACCGCCGCGACCGGCTCGCAGGCAAACGCTGGCTGCTGCGGGTGATGATCCTGTCGATCCCGCTGGCCTACCTCGCCTCGCAGGCGGGCTGGATCGTCGCCGAAGTGGGACGCCAGCCGTGGACGATCCAGAACCTGCTGCCTGCCTGCGTGTCGGGGTCGCACATCGCCGCCACGCCCGTGGCCGTCACATTCTTCATCTTCCTCGCGCTCTTCACGGTGCTGCTGGCGGCCGAACTGGCCATCATGCTGCGCCAGATCAAGATCGGACCTAACGAATAACGACTATGGACACACTGCTCTTTCTGCAACACTACTGGTGGTTCCTCATCTCCCTGCTGGGGGCGTTGCTGGTCTTCCTGCTCTTCGTACAGGGCGGTCAGGGATTGCTCTACACGATGGGGCGAACCGAAGCCGAACGCGACCTGGTCGTCAACGCGCTCGGCCGCAAATGGGAGTTCACCTTCACGACGCTCGTCACCTTCGGCGGCGCGTTCTTCGCCTCCTTCCCGTTATTCTACTCGACATCGTTCGGCGGCGCATTCTACGTCTGGATGGCCATTCTGCTGGTCTTCGTCGTGCAGGCCGTCTCCTACGAATACCGCCGCAAACCGTCCAACGTACTCGGCCAACGCACCTACGAGGCCTTTCTGGTACTCAACGGCGTGGCGGGGCCGCTGCTGCTGGGCGTCGCCGTGGGCACGTTCTTCACCGGTGCGGAGTTCACCGTCAACCGCATGAACATGGCCGCCGTGGGCGGCGACACGGCCATATCGCAATGGGCGACGCCGTGGCACGGTCTCGAAGCGCTGACGGACGCACGCAATCTGCTGCTGGGAGTAGCCGTCTTCGCCCTTTCGCGGGTGCTGGCGCTCCACTTTTTCCTCAACAATCTCGACGACGAGACGCTGCGGCTGCGTGCGCGACGCCTGTCGTGCGGCTATTCGCTGCTCTTTCTGGCCGCGTTCCTCGCCTTCTTCGGGTGGCTGCTCTGCTCCGACGGTCGGGCGATCGACCCTGCCTCCGGCACGGTGAACATCGAACCTTACAAATACCTGCACAATCTGCTGGCGATGCCGGCTGTCGCTATCGTGCTGCTCGCAGGCGTCGCTGCGGTGCTGTGGGGACTTTGGAGCGGCGGGCGCAACGGCAGCCGGCGGGCGATCTGGTTCAGCGGCGCGGGAACGATCCTCACGGTGCTGGCACTGCTGCTGCTGGCGGGCTGGAACGATACCTGCTACTACCCGTCGCTGACGGACATGCAGTCTTCGCTGGCGATCACCAACAGTTCGTCGAGTCTCTTCACACTCAAAGTGATGAGCGTCGTCTCGCTGCTGATCCCCTTCGTCGCGGCCTACATCTGGTATGCGTGGAGGGCGTTGACCCGCCCGATCTCGGAACGCGAGGTCGAGGAGGCGGAACACAAATACTGATCGGGAAGGGAATACCGTTTATTATGGAGATCGTTTCGCTGCGGGAATCGCCGCAGGAGGTCGAACGGTTCACCGTCTATTTCCAAAGCCGACGGGCGAACGTTACCACCCGTGAGGCGAATGGTCGCGCCTTTACGGAATCGAACTGTGACCGCCGGCAGCCGCGCGGGAAGGCCGTCATTCAGCGACGGCCTTTTCGTTCGCGGACGATGATCTTACGGCGCCGCACCGACCAGCCGAAATGGCCGATCAGCTCGCCCAGCCGGAAATATTCGCCGTGCGAATAGGCCACCAGCCCTGCTCGTTCCAGATCGAAACGCCCCGTGGCGGAATCGATGTAGCGGTCGTCGACCAGCACGTTGACGACCTCCGCCAGAAACATGTCGTGCGACCCGAGCGGCAGGATCTGCCGCACGCGGCACTCGACGACAACGGGCGACTCCTCCAACGCCGGAGCCGCCACGACCGCGCCGCGCAGGGGCGTGAGTCCCGTCTCGCGGAATTTGTCGTAGTCGCGACCCGAACGGACGCCGCACCAGTCGACGGCACGCGCCATGGCAGCCGTGGTGAGGTTGATCGTGAACTCGCCCGTGCGCGCGATCAGCGCATGGGAGTGGCGTTCGGGACGCACCGAGACGTAACACATCGGCGGTGCGGTACAGACCGTCCCCGTCCACGCCACGGTCAGCAGGTTCCAGTTGTCGGGCGCATCGCCGCACCCCACCAGCACGGCCGGCAGCGGATAGATCATCGTGCCGGGTTTCCAACTCTCTTTCATCGTCCGTCGGGCGCCGCATGTGAGCGGCCGCACGGCAAAGATACGCTTTTCAGCCGAAATCCGTATCCCGCAGGCGGTGGTACCGCCTGAAAATCCGCCGGAGCGTTTCGGCTGCGATCCCGTTTCGGGTAAGGCATATTCTTTGCGTTCCGGCAGGGAAAACGCCCCGCCGCCCGCCGAAAGACGTGCCGCTTACCGAACCGATATGAATACGAACGAATTCGCCCGAACCCTGTTGCTCGGCATCAAAAACCTCCTTTCATGGATAGGCATTCCGCGCCACCTGCTCGACAAACTGGACGAGATCCTGTTTCTCGTGTGCATCGTCACGATCGCGTTCGTCGTGGCGGCCGTCGTCCACCTCCTGCTCGTCCGCGCGGCCAGGAAGATCCTCAAACGCAAACACCTCGATTTCTTCGATTCGCTGTTCCGGTACAGCGTCTTCCGCAAATCGACGGCGCTCATTCCGCCCCTGATCGTCTCCGCGCTGCTGCCCTTCGCCTTCGCCACCGACTCCGCATGGTTCACCGTAAGCGAACGGGTCACGTGGATCTACTTCTTCATCGTGCTGATGATCTCCGTCAACGCGATCCTGAACACCGTGGGCGACACGCTGAAAAACGACGGACAGTTGAAAAACCGTCCGATCAAGGGATTCATCCAGATCTTTCAGGTGATCTTCTCCTGCGTCGTGGTCATCGTCGTCGTCTCGATCCTGATCGACAAGTCGCCGGTCAACCTGATTACGGGGCTGGGCGCCTTCACGGCCGTCCTGATGCTGGTATTCAAGGACCCCATCCTGGGGCTGGTCGCGGGCGTGATGATCTCCGAGAACGACATGCTGCGCATCGGCGACTGGATCGAGATGCCCCAGAACGGCATCAACGGCACCGTGACCGACATCTCTCTGACGGTCATCAAAGTCCAGAATTTCGACAATACGATCGTCACCGTACCTCCGTACTCGCTGGTCTCCGGATCGTTCGTCAACTGGCGGGGCATGAGCGATTCGGGCGGACGCCGCATCATGCGCGAATACGCACTCAAACTCGACTGCATCAAACCCTGCACGCCCGAATTTCTGGAACGGATGAAGGCTTTCGACGAAGAACTGGCGCAATTCATCGCCGAAAAACAGCGGCAGGCGGCCGAGGGCAAGGTCGCCAACACGGAGAATCCCGACGGACTGGTCAACGGGACGATCGAGACGAATCTCGGTCTGCTGCGGGCCTACATGGCGTTGTACCTACGCCGGCACCCCTTCGTCAGCCGCGACCTGCTGCTGATGGTCCGGACGCTGCCCGCGACGGAGAACGGACTGCCGGTCCAAATCTACTGCTTCTCCTCCGACAAGAACTGGCCGAGCTACGAATCCATTCAGGCTGAGATTATGGAGCACTTCGTCGCCGTATTACCGGCCTTCGAACTCTACGCATTCCAGCGCACGGGCGCCCGCGACGTCCTCCTCAACGGCATCGCCGCTTCCGGAAAAGCCGACCTGGCGACGATGGAGACCGCTCCCCTGCATACGGACCCTTCGGAAAAGCAGGGAACCTGAGATTCCGCCCGTTCGCGACAGAAAACGGGTGCATCCGAAAAAAGAGATATATTTCTTGTCCGAAACCGTATATCGAAATCACAGACAGGACATGACACGAATCGCAATCAAGCGGGTCTACGAACCCGCAACGGACACGGACGGACTGCGGGTGCTGGTCGACAAGCTCTGGCCGCGCGGCATCCGCAAGGAGGCGTTGCACTACGACCTGTGGGCGAAGGAGATCGCACCCTCCGCTCCCCTCCGGAGATGGTTCCATGCCGACCCGCAAGGCCGTTGGGAAGAGTTCCGCAGACGGTATCTGCACGAACTGGCGGCGTCGCCCGCCGTGAGGGCGTTCGTCGCAAGGATCGAAAAGGAACCGCGCGCGACGCTTCTCTACGCCTCCAAAAATGCGGAGGAGAACCACGCGCGCGTGTTACGGGAGTATCTCGAACGGGAGTCGGGATGACATATCCGTTGCAGGAAAATGCGGACGGAGTCTTTGCGAACAGAATTTTGCGGCCAGAACCGGAGATGCTGACGATATTCACGGAGATCGGCCTGCGCACCTGCGGGCACGGCGCCTTTCCCCTGCCTGCCGGCGGCGGCAGGGCAAGCCGGCAGGCAAAAAGTCGCCGGCAACGGCGAACTTTTTATTTGACGCGCAATCGAATTTATTCGGAATTGCGCGTCAAATAAAAAAGTCCGCGAACTTCGTTCACGGACTTTTCGCCTACCGGCTTGCGGAAAGGAGGGGATTCGAACCCCTGAAACCCTTTAGGGGTTTACTCGCTTTCCAGGCGGGCCAGTTCAACCACTCCTGCACCTTTCCCCGAATCAAAAAAAAGAACCAACCTTCCGACCGGTTGATTCTTTGCGGAGAGAGAGGGATTCGAACAATCCTTCCAATCCTCAATATATCAACCTGTTACTCGGAAATAAAAATTAAAGTACACCGAATAACCCACAGATAATCTGCATAATTTTACCCTTGCGTCGTACTTGGTTGTGGCAAAGATACGCAAATTTCACAAAAAGAACAAATAATCTCGATCATCATTCTCACAAGCCTGGAAATGCCTCAAACGGACATTTTTGTAAAACGGTATTCGAACTATTTTCTTTGCGGATTACCGGAATATTCCGGCACAATCTACAATAAAACATTGTGCAGTTATGGAGTTTCAAATGATCGAACAGAGCGCTTTCGACGAAATGAAAACGCTCGTAACAACCTTACGGGAGCGTGCTGAGCGATTCCGAGAGCTGTTCTCACCGCCGCAACCACGACGCTGGCTGACAGCCGAAGAAGTCTGTAAAGCACTGCGCATCACCAAACGTGCCTTGCAGTACTATCGTTCGGAAGGGATCATACCCAGTACATCATTGGGCAATAAGATTCTGTACAAAGAATCAGACATCGCGCGTATTTTGCAAAACAAACTCATCGCTCCTTCTAAGTAATGGACGACGTACTCTTGCGAACCTCGCCGGAATACAAGGAGTTCCGGCAGGAAATACTTCGTGCGATTCATTTGCTGGATACATCGATCGCGGCCCATCGACCGACGATCGGCACGGAAAGCTATCTTACCGGCGAAGAGGTGATGGAGCTGTTTTCGTTATGTCCCCGCACCCTGCAAAACTACCGTGACCGTCGGGTACTTCCCTACACGACGATCGGCAGCAAAATCCTCTACCCGCGTTCTCAGATCGAAAAGATTCTGGACCGAAACTATCGTAAATCGCTGCGATAGTGTATTGTCAAATAGTACGGGCGGCACACGATGCCGTCTGTACTGTTTTTATTTCATCTTTGTATCCATTGTCTCGGAGAGTTTTTCGTACAGGGTTTCGACCATAGCGAAGCATCCGTCGAATTTAGGCTTGGCTCCGCTTTTCGTGTGCGAGTGACGAATACTGTTTCGGGAGAGTTCGATTACGCTTCGGGACAGGGTTCCGTGCGTGCGAAGCGGTATGGGAATCTGTTCAAGTTTGCACAGGCCGATAAAATCCACAGAGGAGATGGATTCTCCTGCGAGGAACCTGTTCCCTGCCTGCCGCAACCGTTCGCGCCGTTGCTCTTCGGCTCGTCGCCGCTGCTCCTCGTTCCGGCGTTCCCGCTCCTCGTACTCTCGCTGCAAGCGTAGCCGACGTTCTTCCCGGTAACGGATCAAAGGTGCCGCATCGAGGCCCAGTTCTTCATAAATCCGCACGATGAGGAGTGGCAGATGCCGTCCTTCCTGCATGATCTGTTCAACGGTCCGATGAAAATTTTTCAGGACTTCGGCTCCGGCAGCGGCGACTTCCTTATCATCGAGGAATCGGCGGCATTGAGTGCCGTATTCGAAAAAGACGTCTTCCAGTTGCAGGACGGTAGCAATCATATCGTTCTCTTCACGATATTGATCTTTCTGTTGAAGATAGGTGTATACGCCCTCGCCGACTTTTTCCAGTTCAGCATAATGCCAGACGACCTGATTGTGGTTCGTGCGGCTGTAGCACAAAAATTTTGTTTTCATAGAATTGATTATATAACCTTGTTATGATCGTATTTTGCCGTTTCTTGGATTTAAGCGTTTTGGACCAACAGCCAAAAAGCGTCGAACAGTTCCACGACGCATAGGTCAGAAACCGGTACCGTCCGCAGTCTGCCGTCGTCGTAATCCAACAGAGCATAGAGTACATCTTCGTTCACTCGGAATCCGTACACGTAGCAGGCGTCGTGGTATTCGGCGCTGATTAGGACGGAGTGGCCTTCGGTTTCGAAATTTTGGTCTTCGAACTGAACGACGAGACTCTGCGTATTTTAGAGATTATCCAACTGAATACTACAACTTATAATCCCTATTCTATAAAGTCTTCGACGATTCGTCCCTGCGTATATAAATCGCGTTCTATTCCGAGGCCGCCCGGCAGCACGATACGTTGCAGGTCGGAGAGCATCAGGTAACCCCATTCCCACTCGCAAATGTGGCAGAACCCGAAGAGTTTCCAATCTCCGTCCTCCTGTTTCTCCGCCTCCGTAATGAGCCATGTTCCGGCTCCCATGGGATTGAAATACTTTACAAGCACCTCGGCCTTCAGACCTTTGCCGTCCTGCGAATAGATCGGATGTTCTTCGAATTTCCGAATAATCTGTTTCGTAAGCAATTCCATAACTGTTTTATGCAGTGTTTATCCTCCTGCGCCGGAGTTTTATAGGACGGCCACTCCATTGGCAGGAGCGGCCGTCAAGGGTTCGTATTGTCTGCAACTTATCGGGTAGTTTCGACTTTGGCCAACGCCATAAATCTTCTGTCTCGTTCTTCATAATTTGCAGCATCTCGACCTTCTACATAACCTTGCAAGCGAATCGCAGACCTGCAGTTTCAGACGATGCAGCGGCCCTCTTTCCCGACAGGTTATGCAGCAGGCGCCATCGAGCGTATTGTAATATCCGTGTTCGGGTACGATCCTGCACCCGCAGGCACGACAAGTCAATTCATTCATCGGAAACAAGTTCGTTTTTATCTGCATGGCAAATGGTGGTCTTTAAGCTGTTCGGCAATCTCGCGGCACATCCGATAGGAAGCGCGGTTACGGTCGTCGATGTGCACGCTGCCCTCTTCTGCCATGAAGAGGACGCACGTGCGCAGCAGAGCGAAGAATCGCTGCTGCACGGTCGGATGTTCGTATTGCAGTCCTGCGGCGAAGGCTTTGCAGTCGAATCCGAAGTCGTTCAGCCCGCTCATCAATGCGCGGAAAAGTTTATGCTCCGGCATCTGTTCCAGTGTTATGCGGGTATATTTATCCTTTACCTGTTTCATAGCGTCGTCAGTTGTTCACACGGTTAAGCAGTTCTCCCGACAGCTCGTGCAGTTCGCGTTGTCGTGCAGGCTGTGTCTCGCGGGCATAGGCCGTTATCGCCTGCGTCAGTTTCCAAAGCGTCGGCCCTCCGGCGAGTCCGTCGTCGGGATTGTTGTTCATCAACAGTTTCCGCACGCCTTCGTTCTCGGTTTTCAGCAGGCGGCCTTTCTGCATGAGCCGTTCCAGTTCTTGTGTGAAGTTGACCTCCTTGGCAGCCGCAGCCTTTATTTCGAGCGCTTTGCGACGGATGTTGTCGCGGCCGAAGAGCTGGGACGTAAGGTCGTTCACCGCAGACACGGTGGTCTGCGTGTCGAGTTCGTAGGTCCGCTGCGAGAGCTGGATATTATCGGGCAGCTTACCGCCCAGATGGATCTGCTTCATTACGTTCTCACGCACCATACCGTTCAAGCAGACGCCGTTGAGCAGGAAGACGCGGATGTCCACCGCCCCGTCGCCGAAATCCGAGGTGGAAAAACGCGCTCCCATATAGATTTGTACTTCACCGTTGAACTCGGTGGGGATGCAGATCGGCTGAGGAAGGATCGTCTCGACATAAATCTTCGTATCGGTCCACAGCGCATCGTATGCCACGGCTCCCTGTTCGAGGGCCTTGCCCAGAAATGCCGAGAGGATGCGCTGGCTGTCGAGGCGGCGGTAGCTGTCCGAGAGGATACCGCGCACTTCGTCGCCTACGGCGCGGACGAGAACACGGCTGCGGTCGCTCCACAAGGTGTGCTCGTTGAGAATGCGTGCGGCCAGTGCGCGTTTCCACGATGTTCCGCCTGCCAACTCGCGCAGGTAACGCGACGGAACGTTCATCTTCTCGGCCGCCTGTCCCACGGCGTTGTCGTGAAGGCGGAAGCGTCCTTCGGGCATCTGCATCGTCAGACGATTGCCGTCGTCGAGAAAGAGTACCTTGCGTGTACTGCCCGTTTCCCGGTATTGGGCGCCGATCGGAAGGAGGTAGTCTTGCAGCTGCGCGGATTCGACGATCATGCGCTGGATGGTTTGTTGCACTGCGGGTGCCCGGTGTTCTACCAGGTGCCGTACTCTGTCGGCTACGACCCGGTTCAGTCCTTGTTGGTGTGCTACACGTGCGGAGAACGCACTCGTTACGGAAGTATTCATAAATTTGAATTTTAAGTTTCGCCGCTCGAACCATTCGGGCGGCACGCAGAAGGCCATAGTCGGGGACGGGGCTGCCCGCAAGGTTTTTCCGTAAGGAAAACCGGCAGGACTTGCGGGCAGGCACGGACACGACTACTTTTGCCGGGCCGACCGAGATCGAGAGGATGAAGAAAAACACCCGAAAAACCTCTACTCGGCTTTTCGGGTATTTTCGAATTTATCGGACGAAGCGAAACCGCTCATCTCTTACCGCCGTTTTACACCGTGTATCCGATTCGGCGGCACGGAGGGAACATGCAGGTCCGAAATGTCGTCGTACTTGTTCCGATGCGGTTGCATGCCCCGTCTTAGGGGATAGTTCTTTTTCAGTATCTCAGCGGCCAACTGTCGGGTTCGTTCCTGCAACTTCCGCTGCGCCGCCGAACTTTCCGATGATGTTTCGTATTCGCGTGCCAGCGTTTCGAATGCTTTGGCACTCGGGAAAAAACCGTTCATAATCCCGTACACCATTCCTCCGCCCATTCCGTTCTGCTGCATCGTCTGTAAAACGACAATGTCGAAACTGTAGTTGCCGTAATGCGGGGTGTGCGGAACGTCGTCGATCAATTTCTTATAATTCTGCACCGTCGGCGCCAGATCGAACGTGTCGGTCCGTATGCCGTACGCCAGCAATGCTTTCGGGGCGAATATTCCGGGCGGTATCTCGTCGAAGGCATACCGTCCCTTGTCTTTGTCGTCGCGTTCGAGCCGGAATAGATCGACATACTTCTGCCAGCCGGTATCGAACTGCGGGAGCCGATATATCTGTAACTGCGTATCCTGTAATTGAGGGTGGAAGAAGTGCAGCAGATAGTAGTCCCACATCTCTATGAAACGTTGTGCTCCGAGGGGCGTTTCGGTAAATAGCAGCAATCCCTGCCGAGTCTCTACGGCTGTCAGGGTGTCGAATCTTGACAGCGGTTTCATCCCTTTGTCGAAGCCGAACATCGCACGCTCGTAGCCGTCGTGGTACCGGAGCCGTTCCAACTCCGCCTCGGGCGAGAGGTAGGGAATATTCATCTGCCAGCAAAAGGCGGCATCGAGCAGGCGCACGATGCGCTGCGGCGCCACACCCTCTTCGAGCAGAATCGGCAGGCTGTTTTGCAGGAAATCGGGGCCGATGAGCCGCTCCTGCTGGCGAATCCGGAGGAGCACGTCGTCCGGAATCGTGTACTGAAAGAGCCAGTAGTCGGGATAGTTTCCTCCCGAGCGCTGTCCTTCGACATTGCGTTGGATAAACTGCTCGAACCCTTCGCCCGTATCGTTTCGAATGGCGTAGTCCCGTACTTTGCAGTGGGTATCGAGCGCAAAATAGAACTCGAATCCGTCTTTCTGTGGTCGTGTCATAGGTCTTCAATGTCGTTTCAGATGAAATTCCGTGCCTCGGACCGGCTCGTCGCGCCGCCTCTGATATGCTTCGAGCAGCTTGTCGGGCCTGAAGAGCAGATTTATGGCGTCGAAATTCCGGAAGGTGTGGATTCCTTCGGCCTGCATGGGAGGTATCTCGGACGAAGGCCGACGCCGTATCGGGAACTTCCGGTCGAGGATGTAGGCGGCCAGATTGTACTGCTCCTCGCGCTTGGCCGCCCGCCCCTCGTCCGAGAGGTCGGAGGCGTACTTGCGTTCGATGTTGTCGAATCCGTTGCGGAAGACGAACTCCCTGTTCCAATACCTTTCGGCATTCTGCATAAGATACCCGTAGCCGCGCTGCATGATGATCTGCAACCCCGTAAGATCGCGTATGCCGTTGGAGACATACAGGTTCTCCCCGTGCTGCGGATCCACGAAGGTCCAGAAGTTGTCGGCCGTAGCCCGCATGTCGTACTCTTTGAGGCAATATCCGCGACGCAGAACCTCGGCATCGACGAAGGGATGCTCCGGGACCCACATCATACCGCCTGCCGTGGGCAGCACCTGCGGATTCACCTTGTCCCAGAAGCCGTCGGGATCGACCTCCATCTCGTACACGCGCAGGGTTTCGACCCCCAGATCGGGGTCGAAGAAGCAATCGGCGTGATGCTGCATGTAGCGTTCGCAGGCCTCCCGACCGTCCGGCTCCTGCGTGAAGAGCACCGTACCCCGCTCGGTCTCCACGGCACGGCAGCGCCGCAGGTCCTCACGGGCGACCGGTGGCAGCCCCTCGTTGCGGAACTGCCGGTAGTCGGCCTTTGTCGAGAGCATGTTGCCGCAGTTGCCCTCCGCGAGAGGGTCGAGGCCGTACTTGCAACAGTAGAGAAGGTCTTTCAGCGTTACGGCGTGACGGATGTCCAGCTTCTCGGTGGCCGTGGAGGGATCCAGCAGGTAGCTGTGCTCCGCCGCTTCGATGCGGGGCAGCAGCGCGGCATCGGTCGTGCGTATGTCGAAAAACAGCACCGAGGGAATCTCCCCGCGATTGGCGGCGTAGTCCGTAAATTCGTCGAGCAGGGCGCGGAATCCTTCGTCACCGCGACGGGATCGCTCCATAGCTACGATCTTGTTGCCGTCATCCACGGCGACGTACAACGCAGCCTGCGTCTGTTCCTGATCTTGTTCTTGTTCCATCGTCATTCCTCCTCCGGTGAATTAGCGTTGAACGAATCGGCCGACAGCACGTCTTCGTAGTCGATGTTCAGGCTGATGTTGCGGCTGCAGCTCCGTCGTTCCGTCATCTCGATAGTCGGTATCTTGTCGTTGGGAAAAGTCGCTTTCTTCACGACGACCACGTTGCGGATCTTCGCGGGCGAGTTCCCGATACGTCGGGCGTAGCGGGTCATTTCGGCGGTGGACATCGAGACCGCAGAGTTGTTGTATGCCTTCCGCTCCCTCGGCGGGCTCTCCTTGTCCGTGGAAATGTCCGCCGGACGCACGGGCTCCGAGGCCGTGACGACCATCGTCACCCGTTCGTTTACCGTCAGTTGTTCCATCTCTTCGTAGGTGCGCTGCGCCTGCGCCTCGCGCCCGGCCAGCAGTCCCGCCGCCAGAAGAAATGCCGTTACGATTCCTTTCCTGTTCATGTCTGTGCTATTGGGTTCGTTTATTTCTTTTTTCTTCATTTCGTTTGGTTCCCATTTTTTATCTCTTCCCGAATCCGCCTCTCGGCAATCTCGCAATAGGTCGGGTCGATCTCGAAACCGATGCAATGTCGTCCCGTGCGGATAGCCGCCACGGCGGTCGTTCCCGAACCGATACAGTTATCCAATACGGTGTCTCCTTCATCGGTATAAGTCTTTATCAGGTATTCGATCAGCTTGACCGGCTTTTGTGTGGGATGATAGAAACATCCCGTTTTGAACTCCCTTGGAATGCAGACTATGGAAGTCGGATATTTCCAGTCGGAGATATGAGACCGTGTAGGCTTCATTGCGCCATAACAGTGGTTGGTCGTCCTTTTGAACATGCCTCGGGGATGGCTTTTCTGTCCCGGTTTATAACTCATCTGCGGGTGATAGACCGGCAATTTCTTATAGAACACTACGATGTCCTCATGCTGACGCAGTGGCATACGGTTGGCGTTCAAGTGCCCGCTTACACGGTCTTTCATCCACACGAGGTTGTATTTCCACAAGTCGGGTTGCGAGCGGATCAGTTCTGCGGTGAACATCCCTTGTGCGAACAAGATGATGGGGCTGTCTGGCTTCGTGATTCTCCTGTATTGCTCCCACAAGGGGGCGAACGGAATCCGTCTGTCCCATTCGGCCGCCTTGTTTTTGCGGTTCAGCACCCCATAGGGCAGGTCGGTAATTATCGCATCGACGCTGCCGTCTGCCATCAGGCTCATCCCCTCCAGGCAGTCCATGTGATATATTCTGTCCGTCTCGATCATAGCCTTTGCTGTCGTTTCTGATTGCTGTTTGCCAGATATACGAATGTCCCGTATTTCAGCTTCACCTTGTTTTTCTTGATAGCCTTGCTGATGGCGTCTTGCATGTATTGCGATTCATACTCCTCCTCGTTGCCGTCCGGCTTGTCCCGCTCGATGTTGTCCACAGAGGAGTAATCCCGTATTTCGCCCCACGACTGGGCCATATTCTCGTATTTGCTGCCTATGCCGTCGTCCCCGATCTGCGCTTCCGGCAGTTCCGGATTCAGGAATTCCGTCGTCTGGAGCATCTTGTCCGGTATCTCCGCCGTTTCGGTATGAAACAGGTCGAAAATGAAATACGGTCCTCCCGGCAGCGGAATATAGAGTATGGCCGGAAGCATGTACCTCGTCTGCCGAAAATTGATTTTCTCCAATATCTCCATCTTCATTGCATTAGTGTTTGAGAATGTGACAAGGCATCTCCCTCCTGTCTCTGTCGCGTTCGTAGCGCTCCAACAGCCTCTCGGGTCGGAACAGCAGGTCGATAGAGAGAAAATCCCTGTAAAAGCGAATGTCGCCGCTCGGCAGCGGACACGGCGGCTCCTCCTTTGCCGGATCGATGCCGAAGCAGGTGCGCAGGATGTCGGCCGCCGTCGTGCGACTGTCGTCCGTCATGGCCGCTGCGGGTCCCCGATCGGTGTTCTTGAACCGATCCGCGAACGGGAAGTCGTACCCCGGAAAGTCGGAGCCCCCCAGCAGAAAGGTTCGTAGCCGTTGCGTGCGATATGGCGGAGCGTTACGATCGTCAGCAGGCGCCGCAACGCCTCGGACGATGCCTCGGTTCCGGAGTCCGGAGCGGCCGCGAGCTTCGCGGCCCCGGCCCGCATGTCGTACTCTTTGAGGCAGCAGCCCCGTTGCAGCACGCTGTCGCACCGTCCGCTGTGGCGCGGCACGAAGCGCATCTGCTCGTGGTCGAAATACGGCAGGCACGCCTCCGAGGAGTATTGCTCCTCGGAGAGTTCCACATCGTATATGCGCAAAGTTTCGACCCCGCAGGTGAGTCCTCTGCCGTCGGGATGTGCGGTGAGGAAGGCGAAGAAGCTGCGGGCCGCCTCGTCGCCACATTCTCCACGGCGGAAAAGAGCTACGCCGCCCTCCGTTTCCACGGCCCTGTAAGGTGCTCCGGGCTGCGACAGCGCGGGAATCGATTCGTTGCGGAAGCCCGCGTAATCGTCCTTGTAGCAGAGGTTCCGGGCGGTGTTCTGCGCAGCCAGCGGGTCGAGGCCGTGCTTGCGGCAATAGAGCAGGTCGTACAATGTCAGGGCTTGACGAATGTCCTTCACTTCCAGCGGTGCCAGATGCGCCAGCCGGTAGCCGCGTTCTTTGGCTTCGATCGGCGGCAGCCGCGAGCTGTCGTCGACGTGAAAGTTCAACAGCAGAAGATACGGGATATATCCCTTGTTGGCCGCATAATCCGCGAACTCGTCGAAGAAGGTTCTGAAACCCTCGTCGCCCCGTCGGGATCTCTCCAGCGCGACGACCGTATGGGTACGATCGAGGGCGGCATAGACGTTCGTAATATCGGAGCTTCCCATCCGCTATCGTTTTGTGTCGTCCCAGTCGGGTACGACGATCGTGCCGTCGCCTTCGGGTGCGCGGATCACCTCGATCTCTTCGACCTCGTGGAGCGTGCAGGCGCCGAGGCCGCAAAGTGCAAGCAGAAGAAGCATCGCCGCGAAGATGCGGCGCAGATGATTTGCCGTCATAGTATCAATCTTTTAAGAGTTCATCGATTTCGGGGTCGAGCGCCGCACGGTACTCCATGCGCTCGTCGCGGCGGCAGGCTTCGAGGAAGTGTCGCCGTCCCTCGGCCTTGCGGCCCAGCCGCGAGCAGGCGATCGCTCGAAGATACTCGCTTATGGCTGTCGCGGGAAGTGCTTCGAGGATGCGCAGCGCCTCCCTGTCTTGTCCCAGCGAGAGCAGTGCGATGGCCGTATTGCGATCCCGGTAGTCATGAAGGACGTAGAGCGCCTGTGCGTATTTGCGTTTTTCGAGCAGCTGACGGCCCCGCAAGTAGGCCGTATCCAGTTCGGTCGTGTGGATCGTGTCTTTGACCATACCCACGCGGCGCAGATGGCAGCGGAGTTTTACGGCCCGCAGTGCGGGATAGTGCTCCGCACGAATACAGGCATATTCGGCCGGGTAGCGGCGGCGAATCTCCTCCTCGCGCCGGTCGGGATCTCCGATGCGGCGGATGATGCCGAGAATCTCGTCGCGGTGCGCGAGGCGGCCGTCACGGGCGATGCGGGCCGTCAGCTCCGGCCACAGCTCGCCCGCGCTGCGTACCGTAAGCAGGCGGTCCGCACGCCGGCCGAAGCATCCCGCAAGATAGCTGCGCAACGCCTCGGCACGCGCCCGCGAAAGGCGCTCGTTGAACGCACGACGGCCTTCGGGCGAGGCCGAAGCCGTAAGGACGATGCTGTCGACATGGAACTCCCGCTGCGTGACGATACGTTCCATGAGTGCGGCGATGCGTGCCAGCTCCCGTGCGTTGTCACCCAGCGTATCCACGAGCCGTGCGTCGCCCGTAAGGAAGCTCAGGCTGTAACGGTCGTTGACGGTCACGTATTTGTCGATGACGCGGATACGGTACCGGGGCAGGGTGTCCAGAAACGACAGCAGCGACGATACGGTATAGGTCAGCGTATCGGACGGCGGCAGCGTATAGGCGCTGTCGTCGAGCCCCTCGACGCGGCCCCGCAGCGTGATGAGCATCTTGCGGGAGGTCTCCTCCGTAGGTACTTCCTGCGAATAATAGTAGCTGATCGAAGTTCGGTTCTCGATAAGCGAATCGAGCCGTGCATCCTGCGCATAGGGATATTTCACGAACCGCTGGAAAGCCCGCTCGGCCCGCACGCTGTCGGGGCGGAAGCGTCCCAGGTAGGTAGTATACTGCCAGTAGTCGCGCTGCTGCACGCGGTCGAACAGCGCACCGCGTATGATGATGTCGTCGAGCGGGATCTGTTCGTCCTGCCGGTGCAGGAAGGGCGTGATGACCACGCTGCGGCTGCGCCCCAGCAGCTCTTTGGGCAGTTCGACGTTGAAGTCGAGCGTCACACGCCCCCGGCGTTCGGGGATCGAACGGACACGGGCCACGACGACGACCTCCTCGATCGGAACCGTGCCGAGGGCTTCGCCCTGCCCGTCCCGTTCGACGGGGACAAGGTAGTAGTCGCTGCTGTCGCGTTCCACGCGCACGACCTGCGGGCGGTCGTCACGGACTTTGGACTGGCGTTCTGTACGTGAGAGTTGCGCCAGGTGTGCCGTGGCCTGTCGGCGCGTCAGCCGTGCGGTCGTCGAGCAGCCCGCAGGCACGCCTGCGGCCGTCAGTACGGCGATCAGGGATAAAATGTTACGGAATAGCATATCAGAACAGGTAGTTGAAGGAGACTTCCAGTTTCGACGGTGCGAGCGTCCAGCGCCGCGCGTGGCGGATATAACGGTCGCCCCAGTCGCTCGTGACCGGATCGCGGCGCGTGTCGCGCGTGCGATAAAGTCCCGCACCGGCCTCCACGACGAGGTTCCAGCGCTTCGAGAGGATCCACGCATAGCCGTAGCTTATGCCGATGCCGTAGGCCCGCCCGTCGTAGGTGCGGCGACGGTTGCCGATGCGGTAGTCGACCCAGGAGGCGTGCAGCCCCAGAAAGTGCCCGACGAAATCTTCGTAGAACCAGTGTCGGACGCCGAGCTGTACGGCCCCGACCTGCGTCGTGAGGCGCTCCGTGCGGATCGGATTCCAGTAGGCGGAGGTTTCGACGGTCCAGTTGTCCGTCAGCGCCGCCTCGGCACCCACGGCGACCGTGCCCGTCAGCGCTGCCAGGGCGTTCACCCTGACGCCGAAGAACTGTGCAGCGGCACGGTGGTGTATGGCTGCGAGGCACATCAGAAGTGCCGCACAGCGGATGATCGTTTTCGTTTGCATAATCGGTTATTCTTTTACGCACCTCACAGGATAGGCTGCAGCCTGATGATTCTGACGGTAGAGCTGCAAGACCTCGGGCGGCAGGACGCCGAAGCTCACGGCCGTCGTCGCATCCACACGTGACGGATCGGAGGCAGGACTCCCCGGGGCATTCGTCCAGAGTTGTGTCCGTATCCCGATGCCGACGTACATCTCCTTGCCGGTAGGCATGACATGCAGCAGCCCCGCATAGGGATAGTACGGCCATACGCTGCCGGTATAGAGGTAGCATCCGCCTTCGATAGTGCTGGAAACAATCGTCTGTTCGAGCGTCCACGCCTCGGGCGGCGGCACGCGCCAGCCCGGAGGGCAGGGGTCGTAGATGGACTTCGCGCCCGCAGTCGTGGGACGGCCGCCCGTCGAGGCGTTGCCCCAGAGGTTCGGCGAAGGTTGTCCCAGCCACGAGCTGAGACGCTGCGCCGGATCCGAAGGGTCTGCAGCACGCCCCAGAAGAGTCGCGGGATGTGCCGCAGCCCACGCCACGGTCGCCGTCGAAGAATCTTCGCCGTAGTATGTCCCGAAGGCGAACCCTTCGCCATAGTCGAACGCTGCGAGATCGTACGGGAAAGGATCCTTGCGGCCCCATTGATAGTAAAGGCCACGGCTGGCCGGATCCCCCGGATCGAGGTTTTCAGCCCCCAGATTACGGTCCATAAACACATATCCCGAAGGATAGACGTGGGTGGTCAGAGCGCCGTTCGTCGCCCAGATATGCCACGACCAGATGCAGTCGCCGTCCTTGTCGAACAGCCCGATAAGGGCGTTGCCTCCGATGGCCGTACCCGTGCGGAAGCTGATGCGGCGGCCGTTGTAGCCCACATCGCATACGACAGCCCGCTCCGCCGTTCCCGTCTGCCAGATAAGGCGGGCGGATGTCCCTTTGAGTTTCTGCGGTGTGATGCCTGTGGTCGCTCGTCCGTTGCCCTGCACCGTTGCATCGAACAGATATATCTCCTGCATGCGGGGCGCGATGTAGCTGTTGGCCGTACCTGCGGCACTCAGGTCGGTACCTTCGGCGTAGTCGGGCGCGATGATCCGCTCCTCGGTGGCGACGAAGGAATAGGTCTTATCGGCGGTGATAAGCTGCCGGCGGCTTTTGTCGAAGGCATCGTACCAGCCCGTGAGCAATGCCGGCTCCATAGCGCGGATCGTGCAACGACTGCCCGCAGGCACGATGAACGACTCCTCGTCCTGGTCTACTTCGACGGGCGCGTCGCACTCGAAACGTACGGTGTAGATGTCCGTCAGGATATGTACTTTCTCGGTTACGAAGAGCGGATAAAGCGACGTTGCATACGTCTTGGGCACGTAAGAATACGTTTCGGACTCGCAGAGCAGTTTGTTATGCCCTTCGTCGGCGTACCATCCCGCGAAACGATAACCTGCGTCGGCTGTCGCCGTGAGGGTGCACCCCCGCTCGTAGCAGGCGGCACGCAGCATCCCGCCGTTCGCCGTTTCCGCGTGCAGAGCACCCGCCGCCGAAACCGTACCGCCGCCGGACGGTACGACGTAGAGCGCATTGGCAAAGCAGTGCTCGAAGCGGCTGCGGCTCTCGTATCCGTAGCTGTCGCGCACACGTACCTCATAAGCGAGCCGTGCGCGAGCTTCGGTGATGACCTTCGGGTAATAGACCAGTTCGTAATAGTTCGATCCCTGCTGGTAATAGAGCGAGAGATCGTAGCGGGGATCGCATTCATCGTAATCGACGAGGAACGTCCCGTCGGTCGGGGTCAGCAGCTCCAGCTCGCCCGTAAGTGTCGGCTCGCGCTCCGCACGCTCGATATTCACGTAAAGCGAAGCGTTGAACGGAAGTACGCAATAGTCGCCGATGCGGTTGCTCTCGAAATCGTCGGTCACGCTCAACGTATAGCCGTGTACGCGGGTGTCCACCTCATTGTCGCCCGAGATCGTGATGTCGAGCGTATGGGCCGTGTTACGCCCTACGTTGAAGTCCGTCGTATTGTTCTCACCCAGGTAAATGCGGTAGTCGAGGATGCGGCTGCCACGTGTGGCGCGGATCATCAGGTACGAAGCGCACGAAGGGGCGTTGTCGGCGTTTTTGTCCCGCTGGTCCGTAATCGAGGGTACCGTGCCCTGCGGGTTCTCGAAGAGGTATTGCACGCCCGAACAGCTGCGCCGCGCGGCGTCGGGAAGCTCCACGAGCGGAGCATCGGTGAAATCCTTCTCCGAGGTCGAAGGGGCACTCGCAGGCGTGAAGAGCGTCGTTTGTCCGGGGACGGAACACAGGCGTACGGAACGCAGTTCGAGGTCGGGGACCTTATCCGCCACGCGGATGTTGTAGGCGATCTTGGCCACGGTGCGCCGCACACTCAACGTAGGTAACGTAACGGTGTCGTCCTCTTTGTCGGGCGCGATCGCAACGGTCATGACGGCCGACATGGGAAGCGTCGCATACTCCTCCTGCCGCCCGATCGTATAGTCGAGGAGCTGCTGCGCACTCCGCTCGCCCAGGTCCGCACCCAGATTGGCGGCGACGTAGAGATCGTACTCCCCGGGCAGGCACTCGAACCGCACCAGCGCCGAACGGAAGTAAAAATGCAGGCTTTGGCCGTTGCTGCGGCCGAACAGGTAGAGGTTGATGTCGCGGATCGCCTCCTCGTCCGCCGCGCGGGTGATCCGCTCCGCAGGATCGGGCGACAACTGTAGCTCGACCTTCACGGAGCGGGTCGGAGGCGTAGCCGTCGCAGCAAGGTCGGCGGCACAACCCCAGCCGATACCGGAGGCCAGCAGTGAGAAAAGAATGAGTAGTCGTGTCATGGTAGATTGGAAATTAGGTGTCGTGGTTATTCGGCGACGCATCGTACGGGCAAGGCGTAGTCGCGTTGCTGGTATGCTGCGGTATTGATCGTCGAAGCGGAAACGGTAAACGCCGTACTCGTGGAGAGGCAGCGCCCGTTCAGCTGAGCCGGAGCATTCGTCCAGACGTTGACCCGTGTGCCGTTGTCGCGGAAAGCGTGGCCTGTAAAGTAGCCGCCCATAGGATAGGTTACGGAGGTTCCGGTGCGGCTGCGGAGGTAGTAAACATTGTTCCGCGAGGTGCCGGTACGGCTGAAAGATGCCTGCTCGAAAGCCGCAGGAGCCGGAATCCGCCACCCCGGAGGACAGGGGTCGTAAATCGACTTGGAACTCGATGTCGAGTAACTTCCCGAGCGGCTGGCATTACCCCACAAATTGGGATTCTGAGGCGTCACCCAGTCGTCGATGTCGTTGCTGTCGCCCGCATACAGTCCCGACCAGTAGGCCCAGGGCTCTGCCAAAGCCCGCGCAGGGGTCATCGACACAGAGCCGCCGTCGAGCAACGGATCATGGACATAGTACTCGTATCCCGCAGCGGAGGTGAACGTAGCCGGTACCGTGCTCGTCACGGAGGAGGGATGAAGAAAGGGTGCGGAGCGCCCCCACTGGTAGTAAAGTCCCCGCAGCGAAGGATCGCTGACGCTCGTTGTGATCGCTCCGAGATTGCGATCCATGAACGTATATCCCGAAGCGCAGGTCTGGGCCGTAACCGAAGGATCGTAGTTCGTATGCCAGATATGCCACGACCAGATGCAGCGCCCCGCAGCGTCGAACAGCCCGATAAGGGCATTGCCGTAGCTCGAACCCGTACGGAAACAGATCGTGCTGCCCGTATGCTCCACCTCGGCGACGACTCCGCCCCGCGTCCCACCGCTCTCCCACAGTACACGGGCTGTCGTGCCCGAAAGTGTCGTGGGTGTCAGGCCCGTCGTCGCGCGGCCATTCCCCTGTACCCTGGAATTGAAACGATAACCCGCATTGTGGGTCGTAGCGATGTAGCTGTTAGCCGTACCCGAAGCACTGAGGTTCGTCGCAGAGAGGTAAACCGGCATCACGGCTCGTTTTTCAGTAGCCGTAAACGTAATGCTCCGGGCCGTACTGAGCGGTACATTCTGGCCTCCCGTCTGATCGTACCAGCCTCGGAAGAGCGGCAATTCATAGTTGACGCGAAGCGTACAGCGGCTGCCCGCAGGCACGATGAACGATTCCTCGTCCTGATCCACTTCGTATGGAGCGTCGCATTCCAGGTTCACCTTGTAGATGTCCGTGATAATATGGACCTTGGAGGTCTCGAAATACGGATAAATCCACGTTCGATATGTCTTGGGGACGAAGGAATACGTTTCGGTTCCGCAGAGCAGTTCGCTATGTTCTTCGTCGGCATACCATCCCGCGAAGCGGTAGCCCGCGGCAGCTTTCGCCGTGAGCGTGCACCCCTGCTCGTAACAGGCGGCACGCAATGTCCCGCCGGCAGGCTTTTCCACATGCAGTGCCCTGGCGGCCGTTACTGTCCCGCCGGTGGGTGGCGCGACATAGAGCGCATTGGCGAAGCGGTGCTCGAAACGGTAGCGGCTCTCGTACCCGTAACTGTCGCGCACGCGCACCTGATAGGCAAGCTGTGCATGAGCCGCCGTAACAAGGGGCTCTGGATAGTAGATGATTTCGTAGTAGTTCGATCCCTGCTGGCGATTGATCGGAAGGTCGAGGCGGGGATTGCACTCCTCGTAATCGACGAGGAGCGTCCCGTCGGTCGGGGTCAGCAGCTCCAGCTCGCCCGTGAGTGTCGGCTCGCTCTCCGCACGTTCGATATTCACGTAAAGCGAAGCGTTGAACGGCAGTACGCAATAGCTGCCGATGCGGTTGCTCTCGAAATCGTCGGTCACGCTCAACATATAGCCGTGTACGCGGGTATCCACCTCATTGTCGCCCGAGATCGTGATGTCGAGCGTTTGGGACGTATTGCGCTCCACGTTGAAGTCCGTCGTGTTATTCCGTCCCAGATATATCCGATAATAGAGAGTCCTGTTGCCACGTGCCGCGCGGATCATCAGGTACGAAGCATACGCAGGGGCGTTGTCGGCGTTTTTGTCCCGTTGGTCCGTAATCGAGGGTACCGTGCCCTGCGGGTTCTCGAAGAGGTATTGCACGCCCGAACAGCTGCGCCGCGCGGCGTCGGGAAGCTCCACGAGCGGAGCATCGGTGAAATCCCGCTCCGAAGTCGAAGCAGACGCGGCCGCTGCGAAAAGCCCTGTCCGCACGGGTATCGAGAACAGTTGCACGGAATATAATTCGAGGTCGGGGACCTTATCCGCTACGCGGATGTTGTAGGCGATCTTAGCCACGGTGCGCCGCACGCTCAATGTAGGAAGCGTAACGGTCCCTTTATCGGGCGCGATCGCAACGGTCATGACGGCCGACATGGGAAGCGTCGCATACTCCTCCTGCCACTTGATCGTGTAGGTACGAAGTTGTTGTATGCTCCGCTCACCCAGATCCGCACCCAGATTGGCGGCGACATAGAGGTCGTACTCTCCGGGCAGGCACTCGAACCGTACCAGCGGCGAACGGGAATAGATATGCAACGTTTGGCCGTTGCTGCGGCCGAACAGGTAGAGATTAACGTCGTGGATCGTATCTTCGTCCGTCGCGCGGGTTGTAACGCATATTACATCCTCGGTCGTGATACGCAGTTCGGCCGCGATCGGGTGCTCCGAGGCTGTGCTATCGACCGGCATAGTCACTTCCCGGCTGCACGCGCACAATATCAGATAAAAAAGTAAAAGAGAGATTGCTCTGAACATAGGAATCGGATTTTAGAACAATCTGCCGCCCTTGCGGGCGACAGACTGTCGAAAAAAAGGTTTCTTAGGCCCCCAGATCGATCTGCTGCGTTACCGGAGACTCCCAGTCGGCCACCGTGATCGTAAGGCCCACCTCCGAGCCCACCAGTCCCGTGATCGTAGCTTCGATGCGGTAGTAGCCGTTACGCACGATCGCTCCGCCTGCCTTGCCCGTGACAGGTACCGTATAGACGATTTCCGAACGGTCGGAGGTCGTCGAAGTGCTGCCGTCGGCGTCGTAGCTCGCCGTGATCTCCAACTGTACGCGGCTGCCCTCGGCAAGAGCGCCGTTCTCGAAGACGTAGAACAGGTTGTCATATTTGCCCGATGCGGCGGTAGCGGTCTGCGTATGGGTGTAGCTCATCGCACCGGGCGAAGGAGTTGCCGGAGCGATGACGGGCGACTGGCTCGCCGCCTTCGAGAGCTTGACGCCCGTGACGGTGATCGACCCCGAATATTTCTCCGCGAAGGCCGTATCGACAGAGGTTTGCACGGCGATCTTAGCTACCGTACGGCGGAGCGCCATCGCAACGTCGGTCGTCGAACCCTCGGCGATGGATTTGCTCGCAGAGGCCGACATCACGAAGCCGCCCGCACGCTTGGCCTTGGTCGAGACCTCCGCGAAGGTGCCGTTATAGTCCGCAGCGGAGGCTTCGACCTTCGAGAGCAAGGCCGATTTGGTGGTAACACCCGTGAGCGAAAGGTTCGCAACGGCGTAAAAGTCACACGTCGTGCCAGCTGCCGAGTGCGGCAGTGCGAAGGTCGCCGACTTGTCGGCGAGTTCGTCGGAAGTGAACGACCGCTGCGTAACAAGGTTGCCTTGGGAGTTGAAAACGTAAACCGTCAGCGACGTGAGGCTCTTCTCCCACGTTTCGGCGGCGGCAGTCGAGTTCAGGGATGCGCGCGAGGCAGGAGCATCGGTAAATGTGAGGCATACGGCGGCACCGTCCAGCGGTTCGCCGTTCGTACCGTAAGTCACGGTCTCCTCCTTCGAGCAGGAGATCATCGCAAGGGCGGCCAAAGCCGCGACAAATGTTTTTTTCATAATGGAATAAAGGATTAAAGGGTCGTTATTTATTTCGGTTCGTTTTTTTCGGGTCGCCGTCCCGCATCTTCCGCGTGCGTACACGGTGGCGGAGCTTGGCTTCATAGCCCGGAGGGCCGTTGTCGTCGATCCACTGCCGGATGCCGAGGCGCAGCTCGGCTTTCAGCTGCCGGAACTCGGGACGTGAGGCGAAGTCGTCGCCCAAAGCATAGCCGGCGAAGATCGGCTCGCAGGGCGTCAGCAAGGCCCGGGCGACGGTGCGGCGCTGATCTTCCGGAATGTCGGGGAAATCGTTCGCGAGGATCAGGTCGATCGTATCGAACTTCGAGAACAGCAGACCTCGGAAAAGACTCCGGTCAGCAAGGCGAAGCGCACACTCGGCACTGCCGCCCGCGTCACAAGTACGACGGTAGAGGTCGGCGGCCACGGCGCTGCGACGATCCAGAAGTTGTGCGCGGTACTGGAGCTGGGGATGGCGTTCGCGAAGGTAATAATCCAGTCTTGTCCGGAACCACGGCTCGGAATATATCTCCATAGCGGTATGCTATCGTTTCCGACCCCGCCCCTGCTGCGACTCATCGGCCCCCTGCGAGGCCTGATGGGATGCTTCGGCCGCCTCGCTGCGCTCCTGACGCGACAGAAAGCGGCTGTAAGTACGGTTGTCGCGCGGGTTCACGTACAGAACCTTGTTCTTCATCGGCTCCCCGAACGAATCCTTGACCTGATCCGCCGAGACCTGGCCGCCGGCAAGCAGCGTCTTCACATCGGCATCCGAGAGCTGGTCACGAAGGTACTTAGGGACGTACGGCTTGTCGTAAACCGGGTCGCTGATCGTATAGCGGCCCCGATAGACGTCGTAGTTCAGGATGCCCTTGTAGGTGTTCTCCGTATCGCCGTAGGCCGTGCATCCTTCCAGTGGGATCGAGCCGCCGCTGCGAAGGATTTTTTGTCCTGCATCGTCGATGCGACGTCCCTCGGCGAACTCCGGGATCTTGACATCGCGGTGCGGAACGGCCACAAGGCGGTTCGTCGAAGGGTTGAAGGCCACGTGGCAGCGCTCAGCTTCCCCCGTGATGCTGTTATGGACCGTGACAAGGTGTTGCAGCGTCTTGCCGCGAGCCAGAAGTGCCTTGTCGTCGGGCGTGATCTCCGAGGCATACTCCTCACGTTCGTATTCGGGCTGCACAAGCGGCGTATCGAGGCGGAACTTCAACTCATCGTTATGGTCCCGGTAGAAACTCAGGTTGAAAAGACCCGTCGTCGTGCCGTGGTCCGAAAGCTGGACCGTCGCAGGAAACAGCTCTCTGGTCGGGAGCCCCAACATCAGGCTCCGCTGCGTGCGCTGCGGCAGCGCATCGAAGTCGATGCCCAATTCTTGCAACTCCGCGCGTGGAATCTCAACCTTGTCGTATTTCACCTGTTCCAGTTCGGCCGTGTTCACGACGTACTTGTTATACGTCTCCCAGCCCTCCTCGCTCTTCGGATTGCTGACGAGCTTGCCCAGCGATGTGACGATCTTGCCGACGGAAAGGACGGGCACTTTCAAAAACTGAAACTGGATCGGATTGTCCTTCTGGGATTTGAAACCTCGGATGAAAGCCGCCACGGCATTGCTGCTCCGGAACGAATAGAACGCCGGACGGTTCTTCGCAAGAGGCTGCACGGTATGCACCTCTCGGCGATCCCCTTTGGTCACCAGCTTGGAAACGGCCTCTACCTGGCCGCTGTCCGGATTGCGCACGAGAAGCGTTTCCCGGTAGTCGTTTTCCTGTTCCTGACCTTCGGTCGGATTTACATTTTCTTCTGTTGCCATAATACTGTCTTTTAGTTAATAATGTGTGATTTGTACTTCGACAGCGGCAAATATAGAGGCCCGGAAGACGATCCCGACGGATGGCACGTCAGGGCCGTTCTGGGCGTGAAGAAAGATGAAAATGTCGTAACTCAGAACCAGAATTGTAACAGAGCGACAGCTACAAAAAATAAATCGCAATCTCTCCGATTGCGATTGAAAATATAATAATTAAAGCCAAAACTCAATAGCTAAATCAATCCGGCAGATCTCTTATATTATTCAATGCTTTTAATTCTGCCGGTATAACAATATTTGTTTTGTATGCTGTGATATTCGAATGATTACAATATTTATCATACAGATTCTTAAATACGAATAAATCAATCAACCCAAATATAGATGCAAATATCATTGAAATAACCTTTTGAGTTAACAATTGATCTACATACTCCTTAGAGGGTAAATTAAAATAATATCTCAATAAAATAGCACAGATCAATGTAATACCGAAACACCAATACCATGTCCGCAATCTCCACTTGCGTATTTGACCGGAAATATATTTGTTTCTTGTTTGTTCTCTATTTCGATTGATTAAATTCAAACGCTTTTGTTTTTCTACATCAATTTCTGAAGTTTTGGAGGACAATCGTTCTAATTTTTTCAATACATCCTCAAAACGAGCTATTCGTTTATCCTCGTCTTCTTTTTGTTTACCTGCCTCTTCTTTTAGTCTTTGAACAAATTGCTTACTGTCTGATTCTGCAATCTCATTCAATTCTTCGATGTTTTTGAGTTGATGTGTTGTAATACGAGTTGCTATACGCAAGATATCTTTATCCGATATTGATGCATCTTTGTATTTTTGGATGTTATCATCCAATTCTTTGATAATCGAAGCCTGAGGCAAAGATGAATTCAAAGTACATGATATTAGCGCATTCAGATTCGTATCAACTATACCATCATTCGAACCACTACGTCCAATATCCGGCTTAATAAACCACAGGATACACAATAATTCATCTGCACGAATAATTTCTGGTTGATATCCCCTCAATTTGTAATCGATGTAATCCGAATCGTTGTGATTTATCGCATTGTTTACAAACCAACAATTTACATCTTCAAAATGTTTTATTTTTTTCTTCCCGCGTTTTTCTCGAACATAATATAAAGCTGTTATATCATGCAATGCAGCAAAATCAGTATTTCTAATCTTTTTAAATTCCGCATACTCTATACTATTTTTTGCTAAATTCTGATATTTGGTTGTATATGGAATCTGAATAATATTATACTCATTAATTAAAATCTGTTCAAGATTATCAGCAATACGCTCTAAATCACTTCTACTAAGATTACGCCGCTCACATGCGTTATAGATATCTTCTGGATTAATAAGTTTGGGTAAAAACGATTTATCAAAGTATTCAGCTTTCCTCAGTAATAAATCCGTTGTTTCCTTAATCGTTTCTTTCAGTACACGCAAAGCGTACCCAAAACTTGTCGCAATTCTTAATAATTGCCGACAAGTAGTTGTGGATTCAGGGGTGTTGAGATCAAGCAAACTGACTATGAAATTCGTATCTAATAAAAGTTCGACATCCGATATATTTTCATTTTGATACTTGTATTCAGAAAGATAACAAGATAAAATAGAACCTAAATATATTTTTCGAATAACCTCATAGCAACCTGGAATATTCCTGAAATACTCAACAAATTGGGCTTCTAAAGAAAAATTATTCCCATTTACCGTGTAGCCTTTATTGGCAAGATAATTAGAAATCGTAAGTTTATTAGTATTTATAAAGTCGAATATCGTATTGTAGGAATCTTTTTTTACAGCATTAATATCGCAGAACCTTTCAAACATCGTCTGCACCAATTCAACTTGTTGCCGATTCGTTTCATACAAATCATTGAATCCATCATCAACAGTTGGTCTGTTTGTGACACTTTTGACTTTTACGGCAAACAACGGTTTGTGGACAAGAACAAGAAA
>ENA-UESU01000033-UESU01000033.1-human-gut-metagenome-genome-assembly--contig:-NODE-33-length-106100-cov-17.335635_pt1 | contig 106100 bp, 86 predicted proteins | sample MGYA00243007_ERZ508008 | MGnify/ENA primary metagenome ERZ508008 (study PRJEB26167, sample SAMN06115399) | human gut metagenome | host: Homo sapiens | place: China:Henan | collected 2016-06-23...
GAAACTCAACTTCTCAACTCCAAAAATAGAATTCTTCAAACAAATCGCTAATTTTGCACTTGCCAGTTGAACCTGCGTACTAAATTTTAAGAGATTGTCTAAATTTATTTGATACAGATTTTGAGAGGGATTATCAGATGGATTTTTGATTGCGATGAAGGAGCGTAGCTGTGGCTACGAGACTGAAGAGCGGGCAAAAACGCTGACAAGCACCTAAAAAGCAACGTGATGTAAATTTTAGACAATCTCTAAGGAAAGGGCAATAAAAAAGTGATAGACAGAAATCTGTCTATCACTTTTTAAGTTGTTGTCAGGGCAAAGATTATTCTGCAGCGGGAGCCTCAGCCTCAGCGGCAGGAGTCTCTTCAGTTGCAGCTGCTTCAGCGGCTGCGGCAGCCTCAGCTTCAGCCTTGGCAGCAGCGAGCTCAGCCTTTTTCTTTGCAACCTCTTCAGCCTTAGCCTTATTCTTTGCGGTTTCAGCCTCAAGACGCTGTTTAACCTCAAGTTCCTTCTTGCTTGCCATAGAAGCCTTTGCAGCATCAACGGTAGCCTGACGGTTAGACTTCCATGCCTCGAAACGACGCTGAGCCTCAGCCTCGTCAAAAGCACCCTTCTTTACACCGCCCTGAAGATGCTTCATAAGGAGCACACCTTCGTGAGAAAGAATTGAACGCACTGTGTCGGTGGGTTGAGCACCTACGTTAAGCCAATACAAAGCCCGCTCGAAGTTTAAAGTTACTGTAGCAGGATTAGTGTTCGGATTATAAGAACCTATCCTTTCAATAAATTTACCATCTCGTGGTGCCCTGCTATCGGCGATTACAATAGGATAAAACGCATAGTTCTTGCGACCATGACGCTGTAATCTGATTTTAGTTGCCATTGGTTAATTGTTAATTAAGTGGTTTTGTATTTGCAAAATGCGGTGCAAAGGTAAGGATTTACTTTCAATCCTCAAAACATTTTGCAGTTTACTTTCTCCGGTCATGTAAAGATTTATCATTCTGACTGTTTTGCCGGAGTGATTATCGCCGCAAACCCGCCTCCTGAAGCCATTGCAGCATCAAGTTCGCTGCAGGAAGTCACCCGACGCTCTTCACGGCGGCAGTCGGCACCGTTACGGTTTACATTTACCCCGTCACTCATGGTCACGGCATTGTATGCGACCCCGGGGGCAAGGAACGACAGCGGAATCTTGAGGTCGCGGGGAGTAAGCGATGTAAGCGCACCCACATACCATGTATCGCCTTTGCGACGTGCCACCGCTATATACTCCCCTACCTCACCGGCAAGAACACGGGTCTCGTCAAACACTGTCGGTATTGCCGAGATAAACCTCAGGCTCTCCGGATTACTCCTGTATGCACCGGGCGAATCGGCAAGCATCTGCAACGGAGCCTCATACACCACATACATCGCAAGCTGATGCGCCCGTGTGCCGAAACTCATCGGAGTGTCGTTGATACTGCGGTAATTGCCCGGGGCGGCGTTTGTCATCGCACCCGGAGTGTAGTCCATCGGACCTGCAGCCATGCGGATAAACGGCGCGGTCACGTCATAACGCATCACGTCGATGCCCGGTTTTCCGTCGACTACAGGCAGCCACTTGTAATTTTCAAGACCCTTCACGCCCTCGAAGTTGACCACGTTGGGATATGTGCGCTGGATGCCGGTAGCCTTCATGCCGTGGAGGTCGAGCAAAAGCCGGTTTCGCGCGGCGGCATCGGCTATCCTTGTCATCGACTCTATCACCCGGCGGTCGTCGCGGTCAAAGAAGTCGACCTTGAACCCGGCGATACCGAGACCGGCATAATGGGGAAACGCCACATCCATCTCCTTGTCGACATCGCGCCAACGCGCCCAGAGAATCACGCCTACGCCCTTCTCCTTTCCATAGCGGGCAAGCTCGGCGATATCTATCCCTTCGACAGGCGACATCAGCGACTCACGGCTCCAGCCCTCATCAATGATGATATATTCCAGCCCGTTTTCGGCAGCGAAATCTATATAATATTTATATGTGGGAGTATTTATACCTGCGGGAAAGTCAACACCGGTCACATTCCAGTTGTTCCACCAGTCCCACGCCACTTTCCCCGGCTTTATCCAGCTTGTATCGGCTATGCGCGATGGGGATGCGAGACGCTGCGCCATATCACTGTCGGCAAGCTGACTGTCGGAGGTGGCGACTGTGACAGCGCGCCACGGCAATGTCACCGTTCCTTCAATTTCGGCTATATAGGAAGCGGTCTCCACCGGTATAAGATTCAGCTCGCTGAAGCCGCCAATTTTTTCGGAAAGAGGCTCCGGAGCGAAACGCGCCTCTATCGAGTTGGCATTTTCCCCCTTGACAAGAAACATGCCGGGATAACCCTCGACATCGCCCTCCATTATAAGAGCTTTCTTCCCGTGAGGCAGCTCGACAAGAAGAGGCACAATCGCAAGAGAGTCGGCATACATCTCTGATATCGGCGACTCGTCATAATAAGATTCAAAAGAGTAGCTGTAAGGATAATCAGCATCACGGAGGTCGTTGACGTATGGTATAAACGCCTTGTAATCACCGGCAAAGTTAAACATAGCCTCTTCTGAGGTCACGCGACGCGCACCTTTGCCGTCGAGCGACAGGCGGTAAGCAGCACCGTCGTCGTATGCCCTGAAAATCACGGATAGTCCGTCGGATAGCCGTAACGTAAGCTCGTTGTACACATCCTTCACCTCCGACTTTTTATAAAACGGAGTGGCGAATGACGTATCGACTTTACGGGTAGACACTTTCTTTACGCGAGGCGACGCACCGAGTACCTTCCCGTCGGATAGCGACAGGGAAATCGGTGACGGGGCGATAACCGTCGTCGAATCGTGCATCAACGACCATGTGAGCCGCTTTCCGGCATCCACCGTCAACCGGACATGTGCGTCGGGCGACGACAAGGTATATTCTTTGGCATTTACCACTCCTGCGGCGATACCGCATACCGCGAGCGCGGCAACTATAAATCTATTCATGATTATTCAGGCTGATATGTGAATGAACGGAAAGTGGCGGTAGCGTCACCGACAGCAAACAAACCGATGGTGATTCCGGTGAATCCGCCCGCAGTCTCGGTAGAAAGATAGCGAGTATCGAGCTGGCCGAGGTAATAATCCTTGCCGTCGATCACACATGAAAAGTCATATTTCTCTGCACTGCCCTTTACGGATAGTGTAACCGGTGTGCCCGGCGCAACCTCGACCGGCAACGTCTTTTCCCCGCTGATGGAGTTAAGCTGATAACGCAGCGTCACGCGCTGAGTGCCGTCGGCATCTTCGTCGGCATTCTCATCAAGATACAGGTCGTAGTGTGACATCGTGTCCATATACACCGACAATCCCGCCTCGGCATTTTTCTTACACTCGCCGAGCGATACCACAGTCGACACATTGAAATTGATATCCTGCTGCCTTACAGCCACGTAAGTCGGGCTTTCGATACTGTTAAGATTCACGTCACTCCCTTTCAGTGCCAGCCCCTCCGGCGAAAGGATGTAATTGTCCATGTGAGGGTTGCGCAGATACACCCAGTTATAGGGCAATTTCTTCATGGTGGTGAAATCGTAAGTAACCGCGCGACTCATCGGCTCGGTCTGAGGCAGTGTCGCCACATCCATATTGACCTCTATCGTCCCGTTGCCGTTTACCACCGGCCAGCCTTCGGCGTTCCATGTCACCGGTGCGAGATATGTCTCGCGACCGGTAAGGTGCATGTTATTGGTCTGCGGGCGGAAAGCGAGGCATACGAGCCACCACGAGCCGTCGTGCGCTTCCACAAGGTCGGCATGCCCGGTGCCCTGTATCGGATTGGACTGCGCTATCTGGCGCTGATGATATAGAATCGGGTTATCTGGATTTGCCTCGTAAGGACCGTATATGTCGCGGCTGCGGGCTATTGTCACCTGATGTCCCATTTCCGTACCACCTTCAGCAATCATGAGATAATACCAGCCATCTTTCTTATAGATGTGCGGGGCTTCGGGATGACGTCCACCGGTGCCTCCCCATATACGGCGCGACTCGGTAAGCTGCTTGCCTGTCACCGGGTCAATCTCGCAAAGCCATATCGCCCCGTCGGGATTTGACACAAAATAAGTCTTACCGTCGGCAAACAGGAGCGACGGGTCGATACCGCCCTGATCAAGCCATACAGGCTCGCTCCACGGACCTGCAGGGTCGGTCGCTGTCACGAAGAAGTTGCCCCTGCCGTTATCACCGTTACCTACATTGGTGGTTATCAGATAATATATGCCGTCATTATACCGTATCGTGGGCGCATATATGCCGAGCCAAGCCGATGCATTTTTCAACGGCAACTGCGATTCGCGGTCAAGCACGTTGCCTATCTGATTCCAGTGGATAAGGTCTTTACTATGAAAGACCGGCACACCAGGGAAAAACTGAAAACTGCTGTTTACAAGATAATAGTCATCGCCTACCCTGCACACACTCGGGTCAGGGTAAAATCCCGGAATTACAGGGTTGACATAACCCTCGGCGACTGCCGCGCCCGCGTGTAACGATGCAGCTACAAGCAGGGATGTCAGGAAAACATGTTTCATGATAGTGACTGGTTTATGTTGGTTATTTTGGGTAAGTAACTGAAATAAAAAACATATAAACTAATTTTTAAGAGTTACTTATTACTTTTTTGAATGTTCTTTTATTATGCCGTTGCGATAGGCGTAGAGAAGTTCTATAAGTTCATCAATCTGCCCGAGCAGTTCCTTGCCTTTATCAGTATCGCGCACACGCATACGCTTCTGGCTCAGCTCCACAATCTGCGTTGTGCTCACGATGTCGGTGCCGTTCTTTATCGCCTCCTCAGCCGAAGTAAACGGCTCATGCTGCACGAGCTGGAATCCACGGCTGTGATACACGAGCGTATATCCGGCTATACCTGTCGTGCCATGGTAAGCCTTGGCAAATCCCCCGTCGATTACCATGAGTTTGCCGTTTGCTCTTATAGGCGTCTCACCCTTGTTGATTCTCACCGGCACATGACCGTTGATTATATGGCGGTGCTCACCTTCTACCTCGAACGCGTCAAGTATCATGTCGCACACCTCCTCTTTGTCGCGCAAAGTATAGTAATGTCCTTTCTCCTCCTTGTGGGTTGCGGGGTCTACAAGGAAATAGCGTTCAAATGTCGCCATCTTCGACTTGTCAAAGAGCGGTGAGTCGGGTCCACACCACAGATACCAGTAATAGTCACGCGCAAAGTCCCGGTCGGCGGCAGGTGTGTCATCGTTAAACGCCGAGCGCATTATCATGCCTATCTGCCTGAAAAGCTCGCTTCCCTTATATTTTTCACCGCGCAGCTCGACCTCCTTGAGTGAGCCGTCGGCATTCAACGGCATCGAGGCATGGAAAAGCAGGTTGGAGTTGTACACCCCGTACATACTGCCGTGAGAGAACAGACATTGGATATGCTTGCGCAGCTTGTCGCTGATGCGGAACGAATGATGCAGTTTATTTACAAGCTCAGTCTCTTCTGCGGTAAGCCTGTAAGGATGGGCAGGGTCAACGGTAGGGAAATGAGTGTCTTTCATTTCATACTCCACCCCGTCGACAACAAACGCCTTACGGTCGAAATCGATATGCTCAAGCAGCTTGCGGTCCTGCATTCCCCAGTCGGGATGCTTGTCGGCAAGAGCTGCCTCAAGTTTAAACTGTATTATGCTTATAGCCTTGTGCATCTTTGCTATAAGACGCTGCGTCTTTTCACTGTGGGTCGTGTCCTCGGGGTCAAGCCGGGGACCGAAGCCCTGACATTCGTCATCACCGTAGATCTCCATGGCAAATGTGGCAAGCGGCACAAGATTTATGCCGTAGCCGTCTTCTATGGTCGCCATGTTGCCGTAACGGAGTGACAGGCGCAATACATTGGCTATGCAGGCATCATTGCCTGCCGCGGCTCCCATCCACAGCGCGTCATGATTGCCCCACTGTATGTCAAAATTACCGTAGTCACACAACGTATCCATGATTAGATGCGCGCCGGGCCCGCGGTCATATATGTCGCCCAATATATGCAGCTGGTCGATACTCAGGCGCTGTATCACATTACAAAGGGCAATGATAAATGAATCCGCCTGACCGGTAAGGATGATGGTCTCGACAATACGGTTGAAATATGCCTGCTTGTTGTCATCGGAGGGCGATTCGTGCAGAAGTTCCTCGATAATGTAGGCAAATTCCTTTGGAAGAGCCTTTCTTACTTTTGAACGGGTATATTTCGACGACACGGTCTGACACACACGCACAAGCTGATGAAGCGTGACATTGTAAAAGTCGTCAAGATTATCCTCCGACGCACGTATATATTCCAGTTTCTGCTCCGGATAATAAATCAGCGAGCATAGCTCGCGTATCTCCTGTTCGCGCAGCGATGTGCCGAATATCTCGGTCACCTTACGCTTTATATTGCCGGAGGCGTTTTTCAGGATATGCCTGAACGCCTCATGCTCCCCGTGAATGTCGGCGACAAAATGCTCCGTGCCTTTAGGCAGGTTAAGTATCGCCTCAAGATTGATAATTTCCGTACTTGCGGCACTGATATTGTTAAATGTCTGCGATAGCAGTTCAAGCACTCGGCGGTCATTCTCTATTCGCCCGGGCGTTATATCGGTTGTGTGAAGTGTCATTTGGACAGTCAGTTTTACGAGGTTTCTACAAAATTAGCAAAAGTTGAACAATAGTCCAACGCAAAAACCTTATTTAATGTTCCTCTCAACACAGCCATACCGAATTGACTACATTTATCATATCACCAAAAGCTCCAAACGGCCCAAATACGTATCATTTTGCCGCCATTTTTCATAAAATGATGACATTTTTCATAAATTTCTTGCATTTTCAGATTTCTTTTACTTATTTTGCGCCAGTATTATTTCTTTTAACACAACGTCATGAAAAAGTTAATTACTTTAACAAGTTCTTTGTTATGTGCAGCGGCTCTGATTGCAGGGAGCACAGATTTTGCTTTGGACATGAAATTCAAGAATGCCGAACCGGCTCTTTCAAGCAAGCAAAAAGAGGTATTCAAGTCTTTCATGGGTAATAGTTATACTAATGCAGCAGCGATAGCCGCGACAAAAGTGCAGGCAAAAGCCCAGGCACAGCTTCCTCCGGGAATCAAGATTGAATCGGTACTTTCTGAGGATTTCTCAAAATGGACTGAAGGAAAGGTCGGCGAACCGGCTGCCGAATATGTGACCGACGAGTTTGCAGCCACCGCAATGGACTACCCAGGAGAATGGACTTTGTGGCACGTAAACCAGGCAGGAGGAACCGCTTTCTGTAATTTTGAGAGGACAGACGAGGATGACCCCGGTTATGTAAAGACTCCGGCGATAGATGTCAGCGGAGGACAAGGCGTCTACCGTATCACTTGCCGCGCGATGAACGCCAACCCCAATGCCCAGGATCAGTTGCTCCAAGGATTTTTCCTTGACGAAACAGTAAGCCAGATAAGATTCGCATCAGCCCAACCGCTTGTCTACAACGAATGGACCGAATGTGAGTGGATTGGCACCGGAGGCTTGAAGGAATTGTCTTGTATGCTTTTCGGTTGGAAAGGTCTGGTCTATATCGACTGGATTAAAGTCGACCAGCTGATTTATCCTCTCGATTCACCCGCCGACGTGAATGCATTCCTTTCCAATGCCACAAAGATAGATGTCACATGGGGAAAGGTCGACGGAGCCACAGGTTATAAAGTGGAACTCGTTGACGATGAAGGGAACACCCTCGCGTCAGAAGAAACCGGCGATACAGATGCCACAACACTCTCTGCGAGAGTCGACGGTGAAACGACCTACAGGGTATATGTAACCGCACTTAATGGAGAAAACTATTCCTATCCCGGTGGTTGGTTTGGTGAATTTGAAGCAGGAGAAGTAGGCGCAGCTACCGCACTCGCAGCCACTGACATCACAGAAAACGGATTTACCGCCAACTGGACTGCAGCTGATTTCGCAGCAAACTACCGCATCCTTACCCGCTATACCCATACAGCCGAGACTGACGGAGAAGAATATGTGCTTCTCGACGAATATTTCAAAAATGTACCTGCAGAAGCTAACGAATACAATCCGTTGCAGTTTATTCCCCTTATGGGCATGGGCGGTTTTGACATGTATATGAGCCGTCACGGATGGGACACTGACGCTGCGGTAATGATGAATATGGGAGGTGTCATGCCGGGACTTATACTCATGAACATGTATGCCAGTGCCGGACTTAAGGGACAGCTGATTTCACCGGTGGGTGACTTCTCTGTAGGAAATGGCACAGTCTACCTGAAGGGTATGGGTCTCACAGGGGCCGATGACGCGATAATCACTTTCGGATTTGTCGACAGCACGGGTGAAATGTATGCCTCAACCGAATTTGAACTTTCAACCGAAGGCGACATGATTGATGCTGAACTTACCGGAGGTAAGGCAGACAGCCGGCTGGTAATGTACATCTCCGATGCTGCAGGTGAAGAAATGGCATTCTTCCCTAACCTTAACATGACAATGAAGCTCAACGCAGGCGAAACCATGTCATTTACTTATGACACCTATGTTGCCGACGGCGAAGATACCTCCATGAAGATTGAGACTCCATTCGCTCAGAACGACAAATATGAATACGCCGTACAGGGATATTTCAGCAAGGACAACCTCGGCAAGATATCTGACTTCGTGACCGTCACCAGAGGCACCGTGTCAATCGATTCAGCTATCGCATCGGGCGCATCGGTAAGCGTTGACGGCAATGCAGTAACCGTTGTCAATCCCGGCTGCGAGGCTGTAGCAATCTACTCTGTAGACGGCTGCAAGAAATATGACGGTGCATCGGAATCCGTCTCTGTAGCACTCGAAAAGGGTATCTATGTAGTATGTGTTGGTGACCACACTTTCAAAGTAGCTCTCTGATGAATATTATTAACCGTACATTAACTCTGTGTGCCGCGACAATGATGTGTGTCGCGGCACACAGTGCTTCTCTACGCATAGGTTATTGCGAAGGAGAAGTGACTGACGACGGAGTGTCTAAAGTGGGAAAGACCACAATTTCCGCCGCCATAATCCTTCACGAAAAGGAACTTGCCAAATACGCCGGAGCCGAGGTAACAGGTATCCGTGTCGGACTCGCCACGGCTGAAGGCATCGACAACCTTACCGGCTGGATAAGACCTTCACTTGAAAGTGATAATCTTGACGAGGTAAAAATACAATCGCCTCAAGCCGGATGGAACGAAGCATCTCTTGACGGCGGGGTCAAGATTGACGGCAAACCGCTTGCTGTCGGATTCTCATATTCGCAGGGGAAGTCGGTACAAGCCATCTCTCTTGTCGGCACACCTGTCGCCGACGGTTTTTGGCTTGGCAAGTATGACACCAAGACCGGTGTAGACAAATGGGAGGCTCCCTCTTCAGCCTTCGGCGTACTTAGCGTCGAACTGATTATCAGCGACCCGTCATTCCCCGAAAAAGACATTGAGATAACAGATGTCGCCTTTGATGAAATGCCGGTAAAGCATGGCAGCGACATAGCTATGACTGTGACCGTTCATAATGCAGCATTGAAAACAATCGATAATTTTACCTGGGGTTATGAAACAGGAGATGAAAAAAAATCATTTTCCGTCAATAGCACGCTTAATCCACAGGAATACGCAGTTTTCACATGTGAGATACCGACCTCTTCATTCACCGATGATGAAACACGCCTGCTAAAAGTGACAGTTGACACCGAAGCTGACGGTAAGACCGACAACAATTACAGGGATGTCATGGTGGGGACTTATACCAACAGCATTCCGCGCATGACCCTAATTGAAGAATTTACAAGTGAGGAATGCGGCAACTGTCCGAGAGGAATCGGCACACTGCAGGAATGTATGGACAACGGCTATGCCAATCGTATCGCCATTGTGGCTCACCACGTAGGATATAAATACGACTGGCTTACCGTGGAAGAAGACAAGGTGTATGAATGGTTTTACGATCCACAGGGACTTGACGGCACTTTTGCTCCCGCAGTCATGCTTGACCGCACGATGCTTCCGCGAAAGAAATCGCCTGTACGCTCGTTAGGATATTACTCCGAGTTTGCCCCGCAGCTTGATGACGCTCTCGGAATCCCCGCATTTGTGTCAGTCGATGTTGCCATGGATTATGATGCCGACACTCACAATCTGGATGTGATAGTCAACGCCGAAAAGCTGCCCGTCTTTGACACCCAGTGCATGTCGCCGCGTATCAATGTATATCTGGTTGAAGACAAGATTCTGCATCACAACCAGGCGGGTATAAGCTCCGATACATTCACTCACAGCCACGTATATCGCAAACGTCTTACCGATACATGGGGCGACTCTTTCTCTTGGGATGGCGGCAAGATGACGCGTACTTTCAGCTGCACAGTACCTGACAGTTGGAAGGTGGAAAATCTTGAAGCGGTGGCTTTCATCGCCTCTCATGATGCCGATGACATTGATAACTGCCGTGTATTCAATGCAGCCAAATGGAAAACCGGTACTACAGCAATCGGCTTGCCCACTTTCGACAATGAGGCAGTATCAGTTGAATATTATGATATCTCGGGACGAAAGGTTGCCGAGCCGACAAACGGATTGTATATACGGCGCGCAATTCATCCCGACGGGAAAGTGACTGCCGACAAGATTATGATTCAGCAATAACGCCTGAACTGATTTCATCACAATGGGATGTGGCTCAAACACGCCACATCCCATTTCTTTTTCTTTAAAGTAACATTCGATACGACCCAAAATATTTTTTTCAATTTTCAAAACAAATTGCCAAGAATTTGTTGTATATTTGTATCTTAATCAATTATAGGAATATAACCATGGCACGACCTATCAAAGAAACCCCTGTCTTAAGAGGGAGGGACGCTGAAAATTTCGCTAAAAGAATAGCAACTCCACCGCCCGTCAGCAAGGAAGAAAAGGAAGCTGCGAGAAAAGCGTACGAGGCGTTCAAAGCCATAAGCACATTTCCGATGTAACTATGGCATTTAATAAGTTCACATTCCGGCAGATAGATGCCGACACTCAGATAAAGTCATTCGATTGTGGCGATGCCGATTTGAATGACTTTCTTATTTCAAATGCCATCAATTACTATAAATCAATGATGGCATTGACTTATCTACTCGAAGATAACGAGACAGATAAAACAGTCGCGTATTACAGCTTGCTCAACGATAAAATAATCTTTGACCCGGATGAAAAGAGACTATGGAATCGTCTTAATCGTAATGTTGCTAATTCAAAACGTCGCAAAGAATATCCGGCAGTAAAAATCGGACGCCTCGCCATCTCTAAGGACTATGCAGGACAACAGATTGGTCGTAGTATTCTTTTGCAGCTAAAACATATTTTCGCCACTATGCGCCGAAGTGCTTGCCGTTTCATTACTGTTGATGCCTATGCAGCAGCAGTACCTTTCTATCAGAAATGCGGTTTTACTTTTCTTTCAGAAAAGGATAGGTATTCGCCGACGCGGGCAATGTATTTTGACCTTATCAACTTTCCGGAATGAAGAAAAAAGAGAAAAAAACGAGATTTATCCCCATACTCTTGGCAGTTATTGCAGTGATTATCGTCATTGTAGCGGCATCAGTTTATTTCAGCTATATCGTCAGGGGATATGACGGTAACGACACGAAATGGATTTATGTGACCGGCACGATGGATGACGATGACATCGCATCAATGCTTGAATCGGAACTTGGGACTACAGGAAAAAGAGCCGCGACACTCTTGTCGCTGACAGGTGCCGATGCAGCCTGCGCCCACGGCGCATACATGATAGAGCCGGGCATGAGCGCGGTAACCATATACCGGAAATTGTCAAGAGGAGCGCAGACCCCGGTAAAACTGACTTTCAACAATCTGCGCACAATCAACCAGCTTGCCACAAGGATAGGTTCACGTCTTGAGACCGATTCAGCGGCATTTATTGCGGCTTGTGACTCCATTCTGCCCCCAAAAGGCTTCAACCGCGCCGGATATGCGGCGGCATTTATCCCTGATTCGTATGAATTTTACTGGACAGCATCACCTGAAAAAATTGTAAACACCCTTCTCGGATATCGTGACCGATACTGGAATGACGAGCGACGTGCAAAAGCATCTAAACTCGGGCTGACGCCGGTACAGGTCGCCACAATCGCCTCCATAGCCGAAGAGGAGACCAACGACCGTGGAGAACGCGCCACAGTCGGGCGACTTTACCTCAACCGCTATGAAAAAGGAATGAAACTGCAGGCAGACCCGACCGTAAAGTTTGCGGTCGGAGATTTCTCACTACGCCGTATAACCGGGAAACACCTTGCCACGCCTTCGCCTTACAACACCTATCTCAATACAGGTCTTCCGCCGGGACCCATCCGCATTGCCGATGCCGCGACAATGACGGCTATCCTTAACTCAAAACCTCACCCGTATTTATATATGTGCGCCAAGGAAGATTTTTCCGGCAGACATAACTTCGCCACTACCTATGCCGAACATCAGCGTAACGCCGCGCGTTACCACAAGGCACTTAACTCACGCAACATAAAATAATAACGACCATGAACAAGTCTGACAACGATGACCGGCTCGTAGTGTTCAATTCCTACGTGAACGATGCCGATGCCTATATCGCAAAAGGAGTCCTTGAGACCAACGGAGTGCCGTGTATCATCAACAACGAGATATTCTCGTCGGTATATCCGGTGGGACTGGCTCCATGGGGGTCGATCAAGCTGCTTATATTCCGCCGCGACATGGAAAAGGCTATACGAATAATGAAGTCGAAACCTCTCCCAGGTCAGCCGGAGGATTAGGACACATGGTTATGTGCCGCATGTTCATGACGCCGTGTCTGCAGGGTGATATATTCATCGTAGTAGGCGAGCAGGAGAGTTGTCAGTGGCAACGCTATTATAAGCCCGAGGAAACCGAGCAGGCATCCCCACACCGAGAGTGAAAGCAATATTATAGCCGGATTAAGCCCCATCGCCTTACCCATGATTTTAGGCGTGAGGTAAAGATCCTGTATAGCCTGCACTATCGCATAAACCGCCATGCACTCCCAGAAAATCACCCAGAAGTTGACACCGGAGTCGACCGAGCATACCAGACACAATATCGTGGTGGGAATTATCGATATCAGCTGTAGATAAGGCACCATGTTCAATAAACCGATAAACATACCGAGTACTATTGCAAGAGGCATGTCGATGATAAGGAAACCGATGCTGAAAAGCACACCCACACAAAATGCGACAAGTGCCTGACCACGGAAATAATGGTTCATGGACCGTTGTATGTCACGGCCTATACGGAATACCGTGCGGCGGTACATCGGAGGCACAAGATGACGACCCATAAGCGCAAGTTTCTCATAGTCCAGCATGATGAATATCACATACAGGAATACTATAAACCAGCTTAACAGACCGATAATCATGCTGATACCGCTTGTCACCACACTCCATGTGGATGACAATACGTTTTCCAGCATCTTAATCTGGTCTTCCCGCCGCATCAGACTTGCCAGGTATTCAAAATCAACATACTTTTTTATAAACGAATGTACACCCTCAGGCATGAAAGGTATTTCGAGTTCGGTATTGGAATACACCTTCAGCAGGTGTCCCATGTGCTGCATCTCGCTCATAATCATAGGCACAAGCACATAACACAATATCCCGAAAAGGAAAGTCGCCTCAAAAAGCGTGATAAAGATGGCAACCACCCTCCCCTTCAGCCGGAGCAGACGGCGGTTAAACTGCACAAACGGCTCAAACAGATAGGCGACAAGGCAAGCCACACAGAAAGGCAATAACACTCCCTTCAGGATGTTGATGAGCCAGATGATGCCAACGATTATGACACATGTGATAATGATACGTACTACACGGTCAAACGTGTAAGGTTGTCTTGAATACATTTTCTCTTTAAATAATGTTACGAAATTAGCTATAATTTCTCTCATTAAAGCGATTTTACGTAAATTTGTGGAAAATATTTATCACATTAAATGCAAAACAAGCTATGACAGAACAAGTCAAACAAACACTCAACGACAAGGCGTGGGCACGCTGGACGGTGCTCGTGCTTGTGGCGTCGATGATGTTTTTCGCCTACATGTTTGTAGACGTCATGTCGCCGCTACAGTCCCTCATAGAGACGGAGCGCGGATGGTCGCCCGACGCATTCGGCTATTATGCCGGCGCGGAATATATCCTGAACGTATTCGGATTCCTGATTCTTGCCGGTATTATCCTTGACAAGATGGGAGTGCGCTTTACCGGTACTCTTTCCGCATCGGTGATGGTGGTCGGCGCATGTATAAAACTATACGCCATCAGCGACCTCTTCCAGGGCAGCGCGCTTGACCAGTGGCTCAACTCGTGGTGGACAGCAATGCCCGGCAGCGCGAAGCTGGCGGCATTCGGCTTCATGATATTCGGATGCGGATGCGAGATGGCGGGTATCACCGTGTCAAAGACTCTTGCCAAGTGGTTTGAAGGCAAGGAAATGGCGCTTGCAATGGGGGCAGAGATGGCGATTGCCCGTTTCGGTGTATTCGCAGTATTCTCGATTTCGCCGCGTCTTGCCGACTGGATGGGAGGCGAACCTACCGTTGTCGTACCGGTAGGATTCTGCACCGCGCTCCTTTTCATCGGACTTATATGCTACATTGTGTTTACATTCTTTGATGCAAAACTCGACAAGGAAATAGGCTCGTCAAAGAATGACGACACCGCTGAAGAAGAGTTTAAGCTCAGTGATGTTAAAAATATCCTCACAAGCAAGCTGTTCTGGATTATAGCGATGCTCTGCGTACTTTATTATTCCGCAATCTTCCCCTTCCAGCGTTATGCCGCCAATATGCTTCAGTGCAATCTTGGCATCGACGCCACAACAGCCGCCGACATATTCCGGTGGTTCCCTATCGGAGCTGCCGTATTGACCCCGTTCCTGGGATATTTCCTTGACCGCAAGGGTAAAGGCGCGTCAATGCTCATACTCGGTGCCATACTCATGATTGTGTGTCACCTTACATTCGCGCTTCTCCTTCCGGCTTATCCAAGCAAGGCTCTCGCGTTCACGGCAATCATCGTACTGGGTGTGTCGTTCTCGCTTGTACCCGCCGCTCTCTGGCCCTCTGTCCCCAAGATTATGGATGCACGTTTTCTGGGAAGCGCCTATTCCCTCATATTCTGGGTGCAGAACATCGGTCTGTCACTCTTCCCGATTCTGATAGGTATCGTATTGACCTCATCCAATCCCGGAGTCACCGACCCGATGATGTATGACTACACCAATCCGATGCTTCTCTTCGCCGCTCTCGGTGTGCTCGCCCTCGTATTCGGTATATGGCTGAAAGCCCTCGATGCCAAGAAGCATTACGGACTTGAACTCCCCAATATCTCGGCTACCCGCGAGGAAGAGATATTCACCTCTGAAGGCGAAATCAACGAATAAAGACCTGCCCCCAAAAAGACAATGGCGTGATACCCTAAGCCGGTACCACGCCATTTTATTATACAAACCCGAAAAAATATATCTAATCGTCATGTGTCACGCGTGTCATCTGTCCCGCGTTGTTGAACCGGTAATCATCGATGCGTTCGTGACGCACCTCTACCTTGTAACCCTTCGTAGGATTAATCTGTATCTCCTCTACTGACTCCAGCATACCCTGGTCAGAGAGTGTCTTGCAGGCACCGGCAGGAAGCAGTTCTCGCACGAGGACAGTTGACAGCACACCGTGGTCAGGCGCGCTCACCTCCGTACACTTGCCTTTTGAGTCAAAATCAAGATCAGTCCCGTCGGAAAGCTCAAGCTCGTAGGAATTTGACCAGAACTTCTTTTCATACTTGACAATGGTCTTGCCGTCAAAATGCTTCTTTATGAAAGACTTTGCCTCTACGGGAAGGTCGGAACTCTCCACCGACACAGGCACATAAGCTGACGACGACAGGCATCCGGCTGTGAACGCGGCGACAACCGCAAGTACGGTCTTTTGAATGAAACGGTACATAATAAAAATGTCTTATAGTTACTACTTGACTATAAGACACTTTTACTATGTGTATTGTTCGCCGGAATCAGGCTTTATTTGCCCTCTTCCTCTCTATTTCATCGAGAATTATCTTGCGCAGGCGCAGATGATTGGGGGTTACCTCCACATACTCATCCTCCTTTATATATTCAAGCGCCTCCTCAAGGCTGAATACTACAGGCGGAATGATACGCGCCTTGTCGTCGGCACCCGATGCACGCATGTTGGTCAATTTCTTCGACTTGGTGACATTGACCACGATATCATTGTCCTTGGCATTCTCGCCTACAACCTGTCCGGCATAGACTTCTTCCTGCGGGAAGATAAAGAATCGACCGCGGTCCTGGAGCTTGTCAATAGCGTAGGCGTATGCGGTTCCCGCCTCCATTGCAATCAGAGATCCGTTGGTACGACGCTCGATATCACCTTTCCAGGGCTGATACTCGAGGAAACGGTGAGCCATGATTGCCTCACCCGCCGATGCGGTAAGCACATTGTTTCGCAAGCCGATGATGCCTCGCGACGGTATGTTGAACTCGATGTGCAAACGGTCGTTCTGGGTGGTCATCGACACCATCTCACCCTTGCGCCGGGTCACCATATCTATGATTTTGCTTGAATATTCCTCGGGGACATTGATGGTGAGCAGCTCGACAGGCTCGCACTTCTGACCGTCAATCTCCTTGATGATTACCTGTGGCTGACCCACCTGAAGCTCATAACCTTCGCGGCGCATGGTCTCTATGAGCACTGAAAGATGAAGCACACCGCGACCATAGACAGTCCATACATCCTCGTGAGGTGCCTTGCTGACTCTCAGCGCGAGATTGCGGTCAAGCTCCTTTTCAAGACGGTCGGCGATATGACGCGATGTCACATACTTGCCGTCCTTTCCGAAGAAGGGCGAGTCATTTATGGTAAATGTCATTGACATTGTAGGCTCGTCGATGGCTATACGCGGAAGCGGCTCCGGGTTATTGATATCCGATACTGTATCGCCGATTTCAAAGCCCTCAATGCCGACAAGCGCGCAAATATCGCCCGATGACACCTCCTGCACACGTTTGCGACCCATGCCTTCAAATGTGTGCAGCTCCTTGATACGCTGCTTTACTACGGAGCCGTCTTTCTTACACAGGGCGATGTCCATTCCCTCGCGCAATGTGCCGCGATGCACACGACCCACGGCGATACGGCCTACGTAGCTTGAATAGTCAAGCGACGTGATAAGCATCTGCGGGTCGCCTTCCAAAGTCTCCGGTTCCGGTATGTACTCAATTATGGCATCGAGCACCGGAAGGATATTGTCGGTAGGCTTGCGCCAGTCGGTCGACATCCAGCCCTGCTTTGCCGAGCCATAGATGGTCGGGAAATCAAGCTGATCTTCGGTCGCGTCAAGATTAAACATGAGGTCAAACACCATCTCCTGCACCTCGTCAGGGCGGCAGTTGGGCTTATCTACCTTATTGATTACCACGACAGGCTTAAGCCCCATCTGTATGGCTTTCTGCAATACAAAACGTGTCTGAGGCATCGGACCCTCGAATGCATCGACAAGCAGCAGGCAGCCGTCAGCCATATTGAGCACACGCTCTACCTCGCCGCCGAAATCGGCGTGTCCCGGAGTGTCGATGATGTTGATTTTATATCCCTTATAGTTAATTGAGACGTTTTTCGACAGAATAGTTATGCCTCGTTCACGCTCAAGGTCATTATTGTCAAGAATTAACTCACCCGCATTCTGATTCTCTCTGAAAAGGTTACCCGCGAGCAACATCTTGTCGACCAATGTCGTTTTGCCGTGATCGACGTGAGCGATAATGGCAATATTTCTTATGTTCTGCATACTCTTTTGATTTTCACTGCAAAATTACTATGTTTAAAAACATATACCAAACCGATTGCAAAAAAAATCACCATGTCAATTAAAAACCTTACAAGCGAAGCATACCTCATGGCAACCTCACAAAACATCCGGATGAATCAGAACTGAAATTTGTTCTGTTTCATCCGGATTATGGAATAGTGACTATACTGTAATAGTCTTTGAGATTTTCAAGACATCTCAAAGATGTATCTTTATTGTAGTCGCCGCATTTCTAAGTATATAATATCCCTTTGAGAGATTTTTAATCTTTTCCGATGACATATTTTTATCGATAATTATACCATTGATATCGTAGACTTCCCAAGACATATCATCGTTCAAGATAGCATCAATACTTGATATTCCTGAAATACGACATTCAGCGTAAACATCAGTTCCATCCGTAGATTTCACTATGATTGCAGTGCTTCCCTCTCCATTTATCTTCACAATCCCCCTATTAACCGTTGCGATTAGTTCATCTTTCGATTCCCATTGAAGTTCTTTATTTGTTGCATTTTCAGGTAAGACAGTTGCTGTTATTTCAATTTCAGATCCAATTACTGCCGTTATGTCATATACACTTAATTCTATTTTCTCAACATATATCTGGGTTACAGCTATATGGCATTTTGCAGTCAATCCATTCACTGTCGATGCTGAGATTTCTGTTTCTCCGGGATTTAGTGCCCTAACAATTCCATTTTTAACGGTCGCGACATCCGGATTTGAAGATTTCCATGACAATTTTCGCTCAGTGACATCTTCCGGAGAGAATGTTGCCTCCACTGAAAGAGTTTCACCAACCAGCATAGATGTCTCCTCTATATTAAAAGTCAAGGCTACCGGCTCGACTTTTACTTTCACGTGACAGGTGCTTGACAGACCATTGTGAGTGGTCGCCTTGATGTCACATTCGCCCCCGGATAATGCAGTAATCACACCTTCCTGAGTGACGCTTGCCACAGAAGCGTCAGATGATGACCACGTGACACTCATATCGCTGACATTTGCAGGTCCAACATTAGCAAATATTTTGACGGTTTCCCCTTTTTCGAGCTGTAATTGTGATTTGTTCAGGCTAATTTCAGTGGCAGGTTGAACAACCGAAATTTTACTTGTCGATTTTTTCCCATTTAATAAAAGTTCTACTGTTACTTCGGCCTCTCCCGGAGAAACGCCCCTGACTACCCCAAACTTGTCCAACTTTAAAATGCCTGTCGGTGGAACACTCATGTTTAAATAAGTTGGCAAAAATGGCTCTATCGCACATTCAATTTCCAGAGTCTCTCCAACATTTATCGTAGCATCAGCCGGAGTTACTATCAATTCATATTCCATATAGTTTATTGCCAACGATTCCATTTGCTCAAAGAAAGCCCAATTAGCATCATTTTCGTAATTGGAACGGGATGTCTCCGGAACAAACAATAAAATATTCTTATATTGAGTGCTTGTAAATCTTCCGATTTTTGGAGGAAAATTAGAATTGGAAACTATCTGATACAACTCAGTATTGTTTGAAGGCTCTATCCATGATAAATCAGTCACTGTTTCTCCTATTACCAGAGAGCCAATTGAATTAATATCAGGAATAGTACCGCCGACAATATTTCTTCCAATATACATAGTTTCCAGTCCATAGTAACAAAACGAGGTGTTTTGGATATTCAACTCTTCCTCTCCATCTTCAAATTCTAATTGAGAGATATGACTCCAACAGAAATTATCCTCTCCAATATGTGTTATTGAAGGTGGGAATATCAGAGAAGTTAACGAATAGCACATTGCAAAGGCCTCATCTCCAATCCATTTAAGTTTATTCGGGAATTTATTAACTATTAGTTTTTCACAATATCTTAAAGCAGAATTATCAATGTATTCCAGATTTTCCGGAAAATTCATCGTTTCTAAATTCTCACATTGAGCGAATGCGCTTTCACCAAATTTCACGATTGAATCAGGCAATTTGATGTTTTTTACAATCTTATCATTGAAAAAGGCTCGATAACCAACTTCTTTGACTAAATATTTTTCTTGCTCATATTCTATATATTCCGGGATTTCAACATTTTCATCAGTTCTATTTAGACAATAAGAAACCACACAATAACTTTCGTTATCATCTTCCATGATACGATACTCAATATTATCGTATGAAGCCACCCCCTTACTCACTGGCTCCGCATTTAGACCGATTGAGGTTAACAACACCACTACTAATAAGTAATAAATCCTTTTCATGTTTTTAGAATTGTGATTCCTTCGGCTTCAAAAAGGATGATTGGTAAAAACGAAAAGGCGTGAAGCCTCGTCAGCTTATCCAACATCTCAAGGCCTTCGCATTGCCCGGTTTACATGGATAAGCAACACGGAAAGCCCACGCCGATATAATCAATCCTCCCTCACGGAAGAATATAGATTACACCACATGGACATCCTGCTGCATTATCTTCATGTAAATCGGAAAGTTGCGAAGTTTCAGAATGATGAAGATAAAGCGTAGAACGCCCTAAACATAAATATCGTCACCCTAACCCGCCTCTGCGAGCTTTCCGTGGGTGACAGATACAAAGTTATGAATATTTTAAAATAAAGTGGCAGATAATCAGAATTTTTTATTCATTATTAATGAAAAGGCGCAAAGCGATAGCTATGCAGCGATTCAAATCTACCCGTTACAGGTATGTTGCAGGGAAGGTTTCCACTGACGGGGATAGGCGTTGCATAAATTTGTAATTCAGCGATGCGGGACATGGGGGATAGATGCAGCAAAGAGGGGGGTAATTTCGGCTGGGTATTGATTTTGGCGGCGATTATGAGTAAATTTGCAGCGTATTTATTGCATGTTACGATATGTGTGCGAAAAAAATCATAATGGTCACCGGCGGTCAGAGGTCGGGTAAAAGTGAATTTGCGGAACGCACCGCCCTTCACCTTTCCCCCACACCGGTCTATCTTGCCACGGCACAGCCTCTTGACGATGAGTTCCGTCATCGCGTCAAGCTTCATCAGCTGCGGCGCGGACCGGAATGGACCAATATCGAGGAGCAACTTTACCCCGCCGACCATGAACTGTCGTCGCGCACGGTGCTTGTCGACTGCGTGACCATGTGGGCGACCAATATCTTCTTCCACTGTGACGAAGATATCGACCGGTCGCTTGAGATGTTCCGCAACGAATTTGACCGGCTCATAGCCATAGACGCGACATTTATCTTCGTCACCAACGAGATAGGGCTTGGCGGCACAAGCGAAAACGCCATGCAGCGACGGTTTACCGACCTGCTCGGATTTGTCAACCGGCATGTCGCGCAACATGCCGACGACGTGCATTTTCTTATTTCAGGAATCGACTTAAAAATAAAATAAAGCGATGCGACCATTCAACATTATCACACCCGACAATTCAATACGCCGACAGCTTGTCGACAAGATAGACAATCTCACCAAACCGAAAGGCTCTCTCGGAAGACTCGAAGAACTGGCACTCCGGATAGGACTTATACAGCAAACCCTTTCGCCGGAGCTGCGCAATCCGTGCAACATACTTTTCGCAGCCGACCACGGCATAATTGAGGAAGGGGTGAGCGTGTCGCCCAAAGAAGTGACATGGCAGCAGCTCGGACACTTCGCCAAGGGAGGTGCCGGGATAAACTTCCTCTGCGAGCAACATGGATTCCGCCTCGTGCTCGTGGATGCCGGTGTCGACTATGACATTCCGGCAGGTCACGGTATAATCGACAAAAAGATACGCAAGTCGACCCGCAACTTCCTCCATGGACCCGCCATGACCCTTGATGAGCTTAACCGGTGTATCGAGGCGGGAGCGGAGATTGTCGACATGGTACGCGGAGATGGCTGCAACGTGGTAAGCTTCGGCGAAATGGGCAGCGGCAACACATCGCCGTCGTCAATGTGGATGCATCTGTTCACCGGAATACCACTCGACCGCTGCATAGGAGCGGGAGCGGGACTTGACAATTCAGGTATAAGACATAAGCTTGACGTACTCACCCGTGCTCTCGCCAACTATACCGGGGGCGACAGCGTGGAAGAGAAGATGGCATGGTTCGGCGGTTATGAACTTGCCATGGCTACCGGCGGAATGCTCCGCGCAGCCGAACTCGGCATGACCATCATCGTCGACGGATTCATCATGAGCAGCTGCATCCTCGCCGCATCGCGGCTCTATCCCGAAGTGATGCATTACGCGGTGTTCGGACATCAGGGCGACGAGTCGGGTCATCGCCTGCTTCTTGAGGCAATGGGAGCAAGACCGATACTCCATCTCGACCTGCGCCTCGGCGAGGGCTCGGGTGCGGTGTGCGCCTATCCTATCCTGCAGTCGGCAGTAAGGATGATCAACCGCATGGACTCCTTTGCCGATGTAAATGTGACAAAATATTTTGACTGATGAAGCATATCTTCGCCGCACTCACATTTTTCACGCGACTCCCTTTCTGGAGGCTCGGAAGCGTCGATAAACGCTACTACAAGTCGGTGGTGCCCTACTGGCCTTATACAGGCTGGCTGACAGGAGGGATAATGTGTCTCACACTCTGGGTTGCAGCGCAGGCGCTCCCCTACTTTGCGGCAATCATCATGGCACTCATTGCAAGATTGCTCGTCACCGGCGCACTTCATGAAGACGGTCTCGCCGACTTTTTTGACGGAATGGGAGGCGGTACGACCCGCGAGCGCACCCTATCCATAATGAAGGACAGTCATATAGGTACTTACGGAGTAATCGCCCTGATATCATACTTCCTGCTCGCCTCATCGCTGCTGCTTGCCTTCCCCGTTCAGACAGCTTGCTGCATACTCTTTGCCGGCGACGCGTGGAGCAAGCTGTGTGCATCGCAGATAATCAATTTCCTGCCCTACGCCCGAAATGAAGAGGAAGCGAAAAATAAGCTTGTCTACGACCGCATGACCGGCAAACAGCTAATCGCCGCCATCATCGGAGGCGCATTGCCGCTCGTGTACATGCCGCTTCCGCTGCTCGGTGCGGCGATATTTCCGGTGGTCACAGTGACAGGACTGATATTGTTCATGAGGCGGCGCATCCACGGCTATACCGGCGACTGCTGCGGCGCGACTTTCCTTCTCGCCGAACTGTCATTTTACCTCGGTGCGGCAATATTATACCGGTTATGGCAATGAAGTTACTGTTTATACGCCACACCTCGGTAAACATGGAAAGAGGTATCTGCTACGGACATTCTGACGTGGATGTCGCCGATACCTTCCCGGGAGAGGCAGCAGCAGTAAAATCCGCGCTGTCAGGATACATTTTTGACAAAGTGTATTGCAGTCCCCTGTCGCGATGCAGAAAACTCGCGGCGGAATGTGGATACCCGTCACCGGTAATCGACCCGAGACTTCTTGAGATGAACTTCGGGGCGTGGGAGATGAAGCGTTACGACGACATCACCGACCCGAGGCTTCAGGAGTGGTTTGACGACTACATAAATGTCGCCCCCACCGGAGGCGAGTCATTCATGGAGCAACAGGCACTATTTCTCTCGCTGCTTGAGGACCTGAGGAATAGCGGTGACAAATGCGTGGCGCTTTTCACTCATTGCGGCATACTGGTGCAGGCACTCGTAACGCTACGCGGCATGACACCTGCAGAGGCATTCACCAATCCCCCCGCCTATGGCTCGATACTTGAAATAGATATTGACTGAACCGACACCACATGATTCACTTAAACATAGCAAAAGGGCTAAAACGCCAGCTTGCATCGCTGACCGGACCTATATTCATCGAGACACTCCTCATCATGACCCTCGGCGCGGTCGACACTGTGATGTTGTCGCGCCACAGCGACGCCTCGGTCGCTGCTGTAGGCGTGGTCAACCAGATTGTGATGCTCTGCTTTCTGGTATTTGAGGTAATCAATCTCGGCACATCGGTGCTTGTGAGCCAGTATATCGGCGCACGCCTCAACGACCGTGTGGAAAAGGTCGTGGGTGTCTCGCTGCTCGTCAATCTGGTAATAGGACTCGCCATAAGCGCCATGCTCTATTTCGGTGCGACAGCGATTCTCAGGCTAATGGGACTCAACGACCTTCTGCTTGGAGAAGGCAGAGGATACATGCGCATCGTAGGCGCATTCGCTTTCTTCCAGGCACTCTCGCTCACGGCATCGGCAGCCCTGCGGGCATCCAACCGCGCCATATATCCGATGGTTGTGGTCGGGATAGTCAACATACTTAATATCGCCGGCAATTATATCCTCATATTTGGACGGTTCGGCGCGCCCGCACTCGGTGCAGAGGGAGCGGCGATATCCACCGCCACGAGCAGGGCGATAGCAATGGTGATACTCAACATCATCCTGTTCCATACGGTAATAAAACGGTTTCCCTGGGAGATATTCCGTCGGTTTCCCACCCGTGAGTTCTCCAATCTGTTGAAAATAGGACTCCCCTCTGCAGGCGAGCAGTTCAGCTACAGTTCCGCGCAGATAGTCATGACCTTTTTCATCAACATGCTCGGCGTAGAAGTGCTTGCCGCGCGCACATACGTGGTCAATATCACGATGTTCGGCTATCTTTTCTGTATCGCCGTGTCGCAGGGCGGTGCCATCACTATAGGTCATCTTGTGGGCAAAGGGAAGATACACGGGGCATTCATACTCGGAAAATATGTCATGCGTCTGGCACTCGTCATCACCGTCACCCTTTCAATTGCCATAGCCTCGTGCGGTCATAGCCTGATGTCGCTTCTCACCGACAATCCGGAAATCATCTCCATAGGAGCAGCGCTTCTATGGTTTGACGTACTGGTGGAAATCGGGCGTCCGGTAAACATATTCGCCACCAACGCGCTCCGCGCCACGGGCGATGTCAATTACCCGTTTTATGTGGGGCTTATAGTGATGTGGTCACTGCAGGTCGCAGGCGGCTATCTATGCGGCATATATTTCGGGCTCGGCATCTATGCCCTCTGGCTCATGATAGCTTCTGACGAGATAACCCGTGGCATAATTTTCACACGCCGCTGGTGGAGCATGAAATGGGCAGGCAAGAGCTTTGTCACCCAATAAACAGTATCTCAGAACAGCAGTGCGACATTGTAGACAAGCCATGCCACAAGCCACGCCACGATTGTATTGTAAACCACTGAGAATGCGCCATATTTCCATGAGCCTGTCTCCCTCACGATTGCCGTAACGGTAGCCATACACGGGAAATAAAGCAACACGAACACCATAAGACTCAACGCCGAGGCAGGGGTAAAGTCAGGTTTACCGGTGACCGGGTTAGGCGATGTAAGACGCGCCGAGAGTGACTTGTCATCAATCTCCTCATCACCGGTATAAAGCACACCGAGCGTCGATACAACGATTTCCTTTGCGGGTGCTCCGGCTATTGCGGCGACAGTCGATCGCCAATGGAAGCCAAGCGGCTCCATGACGGGATTGACCGCCTTTCCCATCATTTCAAGATAAGAGTCGCGCGATGTGTCGATTTTCGAGTCATCGCTCATCATCATAGCCTCGGTAGCCGGGGTGCTCGACTCCTCGTTATGAAGCGGGAAATAATTCAGTGCCCACACTATTATACTTGCCACAAGGATAATGCCTCCCATCTTTTTGAGATACTGCTCTCCCTTCCCCCACATGTGACGCAACGAAGCTTTCATGGTCGGGATGCGGTAAGGAGGAAGCTCCATGACAAACGGAGTCTCATCGGTCTTAAACCAGAATCTTCTGAGAAGTCGCGCGGTAAGCACGGCAACAAGGATTCCAAGAAGATACAGACCAAGAAACACAAGACTTGCATGGCGGCTGAAGAATGTGCCTACAAGCAGCACATATACCGGCAGTCGTGCCGAACATGACATGAACGGGTTAATCAGTATGGTGATGATGCGGCTGCTCCGGCTCTCGATAGCGCGCGCCGCCATGATGGCGGGCACATTACATCCGAAACCCATCACAAGAGGAATGAACGACTTTCCGTGAAGCCCAATCTTGTGCATGATCTTATCCATGATGAAAGCGGCACGTGCCATATAGCCCGAATCTTCCATAAAGGATATAAAGAAGTAGAGTATAAGGATATTGGGAAGAAACACAATCACGCCTCCCACTCCACCGATTATACCGTCGGCGACAAGGTCTTTCAACGGGCCTTCCGGCATGGTCGACTGCACGACCCCGGCAATCCAGTTGACAGCCGCCTCTATCCACTCCATCGGATAAGAACCGATTTCAAACGTACACCAGAATATAAACAACATTATAATCAGGAAAATCGGGAAGCCGAAGAGCTTGTTGGTCACAAAGGCATCGATTATACGCGTTGTCTTCGCCGTCTCCTTTGTCGACTCGGTAAGAGTCTCGGCAAGTGCGCCTGTTATGAAGCCATATTTTTCGTTGGCGATAAGCGATGTTATGTCATCGTTGTTGCGCTTTTCTATAAGCCCCACTTCCTCGTCGCGCAGCTCAAACAGTTTTTTATGGTCGGGCGAATGGCTCACCATGTCATCGACCTCACGGTCGTGCTCCAGCATCTTTATGGCAAGATAACGCGGAGAAAAATGGGCGCCTATCGAGCCGTCTTTCTTGATTTCGTCTTTAATCACCTTTACACCCGCCTCAATCTCCTTGCCGAGATTGACATGAATATGGCGCACTGCCTTGTCGCGTCCCTCATAAACGCTTATCACGGTGTCAAACAGTTCATTGACGCCCTCGCCGGTACGCGACACGGTAGGTACCATCGGCACACCAATCATCTCACCCAGCAACTTATAGTCAAGTACCGCTCCGCTACGTTCAAGCTCGTCGTACATGTTGAGGGCTATCACCATCGAGCGGTCCATGTCGATAAGCTCGGTCGTGAGGTAGAGATTGCGCTCAAGGTTGGAAGCGACCACGACGTTGATTATCACATCGGGCATCTCGTTGCGCAGATAACGGCGCACATAAAGTTCCTCCGGTGAATATGACGACAATGAATAGGTGCCGGGCAAATCAACGATGTTGAACCTGTAGCCTCCATACTCGAAATGACCTTTCTTGGCATCGACAGTCACACCGCTGTAATTGCCCACGTGTTCCTTGGAACCGGATGCGATATTAAAAAGAGAGGTCTTTCCGCAGTTGGGATTACCGATAAGCGCCACATTGATGGTCTTCATGCTTCCTTCAACATCATGATGGATATCAGCGATCCGGTTATCCTCTTTTGGCAAACCCGACTGAGCGCCATCGCCCACACTATCTTCCGCATTCAGAGGGAGCACCTCCACCATATCAGCCTCGCTGCGGCGCAACGAAAGCTCGTAACCCATTATACTGTATTTGATTGGATCTTTCAGAGGTGCATTGAGCAACACTTTTATCACCTGCCCTTTTACAAACCCCATTTCAATGACACGTTTGCGGAAAGCCCCGTGTCCCAATATCTTGACTATTATTCCTGACTCGCCTGTCTTAAGTTCCGAGAGTCTCATAATATGCTTGAATTTATCAGTTAATATTTTTTCAGTGCAAATATCACAATTTTATAACAAATTACGAAACAAATGCGGCATTAATTTAAAATGATTTTAAATAAGGCAGATAACCGACACCAAAATATGCCGGACATGTCAGGCTCAACTATCACACCGGTTATTTCGTATCTTTACCTGCGGTATTGATGCGGTCAATCAGGCGTTGTACGGATGGGAGAACGGGCAGCGCATTGTCCGGGATACGGAATTCCAGTTTATTATGCTCTTTGCGCTGTTCCTTGTATTCATCGACCGTGAGATAATTTATCTCGACCGGATATACCTCTACATTGCTGTCAATTTCAACCGGATTTTTTGTCTTGAAAGCTTTCTTTATCCATTTACCGCGCCCGAGGATATTTGCCGAAGATATCTCATATAAAAAGTCATGGATATTGTACTTACCCGAAGGATTTGCCTTGTAAGCAAAAGAAAGATTCATCTCCCTGATATCAATAGTCAATCCAAAAAATTTATAAACATTGGGTGAATAAACATGATTTTTGTAATTGCTTAACATATCAAGAGAGGTGACAAAAAATTCAGGCGTTTTCTTATAAAAAATACCGGGGGAATAACGTCCTTGCACAGTATCAGTCAATGCTCCATTCTTAATTGTGTCAGGTTCTTCAAACACATCAACCGGCAAAGAGACAAGAAAATTCATAAATGATATATATTCGTCATCTTCAGGAGTTGCCACGCTATCGCGACCGTCAGCTCCTGTATAATGTGCAAACCGCCTCTCAGTCCTTGTTTTAGGCACAAAATCATATTTATGATATCCCTTCACCTTTGTGCCTTCATCTATGTGATATGACTCAACCATATATTCGGAATACATCTTCAGGGTGTCACGATCAGTGGCTCCCGTACTGTATTCCCTTACATAACAGACCACGCGGGTTATAGGACGTTCACCCGGCATGACTGTGACGGGAGGCAGATCGTATGCAGCGGCATTCATCATCAACGTATCGCCCGGTGTAGCGGCAATACCTTCCTTATACCCAAGCGAATGTATAGTCAATGGGTATGACGCCTCATTCACATCCGGCGTGTTACCATCGGCATCGGTAGCCCCGAGAATCAATCCGGATGAAGAAAACACTGTAGCACCTATGACCGGACTGCCGTCAGAGCCATCCACTACAATAACACGCCCGGCAATCATAGCCGGAATAAATAGCACAGAGAACGCAATAAATGTGATTAACTTTTTCATACGAGTAATAAAATTTCAAATTTTCAGCAATATTATGAAAAAGTATTAAATAACACTATGTAAAAAATTACAAAAAGTATTTAATCATTTTAACGCGATGAAAAATGGCTCATTGCTTCTCGGTAAGGTATTTCCAGAATCTTACCGGCATATCCTGACGCTGCTTGCGCGGATTACTACGCTCATTGATGGCGATAGCCTTGAAATAGGTGCGCCACATATCCTGTAGCAGCAACTCATCCTTATCCATCATTTCGGGCGCAAGACGACCGGTGGCGATATGAGGCAGTTCCTCAGGGAGCGTGACATGACGCGTAACCTTACCGTCATAATAGCAACCGAAGCCTCGCCGCTTGTCATAGAGCAAAAACTTCATGGTTGAAAAGCGGTCGACAAAATGCGGTACCGCAAGGGCAAGCACGTTGTAAAGCGGTTCGATAATCCCGAAATAAGAGCCGTCGGCAGCCTTCTGAAAGCGTATAAACTGCTTCACTCTCTGTGCCTCGCCGCGTACACGCCTTACCATGCGCGTCATCTCGACTACATCGGGGTCGCTGAAATCGGTCTCGATGCTTACCGGAGAGTCAACCGTCTTGCGAAGATAACGGAACAATACCGTGTCATAATCGGGAATCTCGCAAAGAAAGCTCGCCACTACAGCCGACAAAGCCTCACGTGACAGTTTCTTTTCAATTGCGCGCCACACGCGCCCCGACTTCTCTTCATCAGTAATCACCTCGAAGCTGTCATCATAAAACATTGGCAACACCTCGCCGTCCCTGACAAGAACATCAGGAAAACAACGTCGTGCGTAGGCATCAAAAACAGCAGTCAGCAATCCGTCGAAAGTGCCGTCAAATATATATAGTGTCATTCTCCAAAATCCAGTGTCATCTGTAATGGATTGTCGCCTTTAAGAGCCTTACGCGGCTGTGCGGTAAGCTGATTGCGCACATACTCCGGCGAAACATCGGCGACACACGATGCCTCGAGCTCTCCACAGGTGATGAAATATTTCGCGCGCTTCATGACCACGCCTATCTTGCGAAGATGGTCGGATGTAAGACGCCTGAACCGTCGGGCGTTTACAATCATAGTTGCCGATTTCACTCCCACACCCGGAATACGGAGTATCATCTCATAATCAGCTCGGTTGACATCAACCGGGAAAGCCTCGGGATGGCGCAACGCCCATGACAGTTTGGGGTCTATTTCAAGTTCGAGGTCTGGATGGGAGTCACCGGCTATCTCATCGGCGGTGAAATGATAAAAACGCATAAGCCAGTCAGCCTGATATAACCGGTTTTCCCTCACCAGCGGAGGTTGTTTCAAAGCCGGAAGACGCGGGTCGTAAGTATTCACAGGCACATATCCCGAATAATATACACGCCTCATGGTTGGAGTGGCATACAGAGCCGACGACAGACGCAGGATATCTCGGTCATGCTCCGGTGACGCGCCTACAATCATCTGTGTGCTCTGACCGGCGGGAACGAAACGCGGCACATGGCGCATACGCTTGCGGTCCTCGACATTTTCGAGCACACCCCGGCGTATGTAACCCATCGGTTCATACACGCTTTTGAAATCTTTCTCCGGAGCGAGATATTTAAGCGACGTTTCATTCGGAATCTCGATATTCACACTCATGCGGTCGGCATACCGACCGGCGAGATTAACAAGTTCCTGCGATGCCCCGGGGATGCTTTTCAGATGGATATACCCGTTAAACCGATGTACGGTACGCAAGTCCTGCGCCACCCTCACGAGACGCTCCATGGTGTAGTCGGGATTACGCACCACACCTGAACTTAGAAACAATCCCTCTATATAGTTACGCCTGTAAAACTCCATCGTTATGTCGACCAACTCCGACACCGACAAAGTGGCTCGCGGTATATCGTTGCTGCGCCTGTTGATGCAATAAGCGCAATCATACATGCACACATTGGTCAGCATCACCTTCAAGAGGGAGATACAGCGACCGTCATCAGCAAAACTGTGGCATATACCCACTCCTCCGACAGTGTTGCCTACACCGTCACCTTTCTTTCCACGGCGCACGGTGCCGCTCGACGAGCATGACACGTCGTATTTAGCCGACTCGGCAAGTATCTTAAGTCTTCGGAGTGTATCTTCTGTCATAGTCGCGATTCAACTTTAACAAGCAAAAGTTGAATATACAAATTTACACATTCCCTGTCATATTGCAAAATCACAAGTATCATATATCAGGATTATTTGCTAATTTTGCAATAGATAATATGGAAGATTATATAAGCAAATTAAATAAGCAGCAACAAGATGCCGTGCTCTACACCGGCGGCCCGCAACTTGTGATAGCGGGAGCCGGGTCAGGCAAGACACGTGTGCTCACCTACAAGATAGTACACCTGCTCACACAAGGTTACGAGCCGTGGCGTATCCTGGCGCTGACGTTTACCAACAAGGCGGCAAAAGAGATGCGCGAGCGCATAAAAAGTGTTGTCGGCGAAGCTACGGCGTCAAAGCTATGGATGGGCACATTTCACTCCATCTTTGCCAGGATATTGCGCAGCAACGCGCAGCTCATAGGATTCAAAAGCAATTTTACCATATATGATGCCGCCGACTCCAAGTCACTGCTGAAGTCCATTATAAAAGACCTCAACCTTGACGATAAAATATACAAGCCGGGGGTCGTTGCTTCGGCAATCTCATCAGCAAAAAATGCACTGATATCACCTGACCGCTATGCACTTTCCCACGATATCATGGAAGCTGACAGAAGGGCAAAGCGTCCGCGGCTGTACGAGATATACCGTATCTACCGTGACCGTTGTTTCGTGGCAGGTGCAATGGATTTCGACGACCTTCTGTATTATACCAATGTGTTGTTGCGCGACAATCCTCAGGTGCTCCATCACTATAATGAATTCTTCCGTTACGTGCTCGTCGATGAGTATCAGGACACCAATTTCGCCCAGCATCTCATAGTATCAAAACTCTGTGAGGCAAGTAAAAACCTGTGTGTGGTCGGAGATGACGCGCAGAGCATTTACTCATTCCGAGGTGCTAACATACGCAACATACTCAACATGAAAAATGCGTATCCCGACCTGCGGATATTCAAACTCGAACAAAATTACCGTTCGACACAAAACATCATCAATGCAGCAAACTCGCTCATTGCCAAGAACAAAGAGCAGATACGCAAAAACGTGTTCTCGCGCAATGATATAGGGTCGCGCATAGAAGTAGTGCAAAGTTATAGCGACTACGAGGAGGCATATCTAATATCCAACCGCATTTCACAGCTGAAGATGCGGCAACAGGACAGCTACGAGGAATATGCCATACTTTACCGTACTAACGCACAATCGCGCATACTTGAAGAATCGCTTCGCAAGCGTAATATTCCCTACCGTATATACGGAGGGTTGTCATTTTACCAGCGCAAGGAAATCAAGGATGCGATAGCTTATTTCCGACTGTCGGTCAATCCAGATGACGACGAGGCACTGAAGCGCGTCATAAATTTCCCGGCGAGGGGCATAGGTGACACCACACTCAACAAAGTGCTACGTTGCGCCATAGAAAATAATGTAAGCGCATGGCAGGTAATCAGCAATCTTGACAAGTATGATACAGGTGTAAATTCGGGCACGACAAAGAAACTTATGGGATTCCGCGACCTGATTCAGGAATTTATCGACAAAAATTCCACGGGAGAAGACGCGGAGAGCGTGGCACGGTATATCATAACGCGTACACAGCTTCTCAGTATGCTGCTGACCGACCGTACCCCGGAAAGTGTGTCAAAACAGGAAAACCTTCAGGAACTCCTTAACGGAGTAAAGGAATTTGTAGCAAACAAAATCGAAGAGGGCGTAGAGGGAACTTCTCTCACGGATTTTCTCGGAGAAGTTTCGCTTGCCACCGACCAGGATGACACCGACACCGGTGAGGCATCCATCACGCTCATGACCGTACACGCCGCCAAGGGTCTGGAATTTAACAATGTATTTATCGTCGGTGTGGAGGAAGAACTGTTCCCGTCGGCTATGAGTTGCGACTCACCGGCTGAGATTGAAGAGGAGCGACGGCTGCTTTATGTGGCAATCACCCGCGCGAAAACGAATTGTACCATAAGCTACGCGTCTTCACGGTTCCGCAACGGACAGACCAAGACATGTCAGCCGTCGAGATTCCTAAAAGATATAGACAGGAGCTATCTGCATCTCGCCACCGGAAATGACTTTGTACATCCCGACACGTTCATAAACCCCATTGACAATTACCGGGCATCCATGACACCGCCCAAACGTCACACATTCAGTCATCCGCTTGTCGACTCTCCCACCCTTACAGCTCCGAAACAACCGGCGCCATCGTCAGGCGCAACAGCCGAGGGACAACATGCGGCGGGAGAACTTCAAGAGGGTATGCGCATCGAACACAGCCGATTCGGCAAGGGCACCATACTCGCCGTTGACACCGATGCGACCGATGCGCGTATCGAAGTAAAATTTGATACTGTCGGGAGCAAGAAGCTCCTGTTAAAATTTGCTCGTTTTAAAATCATTGAATAATGAAAGCCAACGATATCCCTACCCCGTTTTATATAGTATATGAAGACAAACTCCGTCGCAATCTTGAATTGATAAGCAAGGTTAAGCGCGAAGCCGGAGTTAACATAATAATGGCGTTTAAGGCTAATGCCCTTTGGAAGACATTTCCCATCATCCGCGAGTATGTGACCGACTCCACGGCAAGCTCCCTAAACGAGATGCAGCTCGGCAACGAAGAGCTGCGCGGTAATGTCCACAGCTATTGCCCTGCATATACGCCCGACACTATCGGTCAGTTCATCGCCGGAAGCAGTCATATAACTTTCAATTCCATAAACCAGTGGAAACGGTTCAAAGCCGATATTGAGGCGTGGAACGCAGCGGATGGCAACCATCATGTGTCACCGGGATTGCGTGTTAATCCGCAATGCTCGGTCATCGAGACCGACATATATAATCCGGCTCTCCCCGGCTCACGATTCGGGGTGACAGCCGACATGATAGGCGACTCACTGCCTGAAGGCATCGAGGGGCTGCATTTCCATTCGCTTTGTGAATCGGACTCCCACGCGCTTGCAAAGGTGCTCGATGCCTTTGAGCAACAATTCGGCAAATACCTGCGACAGGTAAAATGGGTAAACATGGGGGGCGGACATCTCATGACCCGCGAAGGCTATGATGTGAATCATTTGATTCAGCTGCTCAAAGATTTCAAGTCGCGCTACCCGTGGCTTGAAGTGATAATGGAACCGGGGAGCGCCTTCACATGGCAGACCGGCGACCTTGTGACATCGGTAGTTGATGTCGTGGAAAACCAAGGGGTAAAAACGGCAATCATAGATGCATCATTTGCTTGTCACATGCCCGACTGCCTTGAAATGCCATATCAACCGGCGATAGCTGAAAGTTGTGAGGAAGCGACTGACACCATCGCCTACCGTCTTGGAGGAAATTCATGTCTCAGCGGTGACTACGTAGGCGACTGGTATTTCAGAAAGCCACTCACCGCAGGCGACAGGCTTACGCTGAAAGACATGAACCACTACACGACGGTTAAGACCACGATGTTTAACGGCATACAGCATCCGGCAATAGTATTTTGCGATAAAACGGGCGAGTGCAGTTACCTTCGCCGATTCGATTACAATGATTACAAAACCCGCATGAGCTGATGAAATATTCCATAATAGTGCCCGTATATAACAGGCTTGACGAGGTTGAGGATCTTCTCGCCAGTCTTTCAAGACAGACATTCAAGGATTTCGAGACAGTGATTGTGGAGGACGGCTCCACGGCTCCATGCAAAGATGCCGTAGACCGTTATGCCGACAAAATCGACATAAAATATTATATGAAGCCTAACGAAGGACGCTCCATTGCGCGAAACTACGGGCTTGAACGTGCCAAGGGCGACTATTTCATATTTTTCGACTCTGACTGCGTGATTCCTGAACAATATTTTGAAAAACTCGACAAAGCACTTGCCGAGCATCCGGCAGACTGTTTCGGCGGACCCGATGCGGCACATGAATCATTTTCCGACACTCAGAAAGCCATAAATTACTCGATGACCTCATTTCTCACCACCGGCGGCATCCGCGGAGGCAAGGTGAGTCTTGAAAAATTTACCCCGCGCACTTTCAACATGGGTTTCAGTCGCGATGTATATAATAATGTAGGTGGATTCAGGGAAATGTTTTCAGAAGATATCGACATGAGCACCCGCATAAAGAATGCCAGACACTCTATCACCCTTATCCGCGAAGCATACGTGTACCATAAACGGCGTGTGGACTTCAAGAAATTTTTCCGTCAGGTACATGTGTTCGGCATGTCACGCATCACCCTCAAACTGCTATATCCCGGCTCGATGAAACTCGTACATTGGCTGCCGGCAATAGCGGTCATCGGTGGAGTGACCCTGATTGTACTCGCACTCACAGTCAGTCCGTGGTTCTGGCTTCCGCTCGCACTGTACCTGATTGCCGTATGGCTCACGGCACTGTTCTCCACCAAGAGCGTCAAGATAGCCACCCTTGCCATCCCCGCCGCCATCATCCAGCTCGGCGGCTACGGCACAGGATTCATAAAGGCATACGTGACCAAAATCATATTTGGCAAAGGGCGCGACATCAACGAGGAAATCCTCATCCGCAAAGGAAAATAACCATAATATACAATAAAGGCGCACCATAAAAGATGCGCCTTTATTTATGCTTTCTTTGTTTAGAAGAGCGGGAAAGTCGAGGTCGTGTAGACGTACTTGCGCTCAAACTCCTGTTGTGACATGGTAAACATCAGTATTCCCTGAATAAGCCAGATAATAGAAGGAATACCGCACGTACATAGAGAAACTATCAAAGAAATTATACCTGCAGTACTCTTTCCAAGATAAAAATACTGAATACCGAGACTGCCGAGGAAAATAGCAAGGAGTGCCGCAACTCCACGGCTTCTTCCGGACGGTCCGGCAGAAAATACGTTATCCGGATAAGGAGGAGGGCAACTGTTAGGATTGGTTTGCTGATTCATATCATTTAAATTTATGAGTTTTCTTTTAACAGATTGCAAAGTAAATAAATAAATCCGGTTAATCGACAATATCACGATAAAAAACTACCGTTTGTCGACATTTCCTTCAAAAAAGTTTATATATGCCTTGTTCACAAGCCTTATACCACCCGGTGTAGGATAATCGCCCGAAAAATACCAGTCGCCCGGGCATGAAGGCACAGCCTCGTGTAATCCTTCAAGTGTCTGATAAATTATCTCTACCTCGGCTTTTGTGTCAGGAGGGGTAAGCATTTCAGCGATTTTTGCCGAAATGCGTTCTTCTGAGAACGGAGCATAAATAGCCTTGACACAGTTGACAAGTTCATCGTCAGGCACATTTTCCTGCGCAAGACATTTCTTATAGACATCTTCGAGAAGATGCTCCATGCCATTCTCCTTAATCAACTCCACTGCGGCACGGAATGCGCAGAACTCTCCCATACGTGACATATCGATGCCGTAATAGTCGGGATAGCGAACCTGCGGTGACGAACTTACCACGACAATCTTTTTCGGATGCAGCCTGTCGAGCATCCTGATTATCGACTGGCGCAGTGTGGTGCCGCGTACAATCGAGTCATCAATCACGACAAGTGTGTCACGGTCATTCTCCACAATACCGTAAGTGACATCATACACGTGGGCTGCAAGGTCATTGCGCGACTCACCCTCGGCGATAAATGTGCGGAGCTTGATATCCTTGATCGCCACTTTCTCTATGCGCAATTTTGTGCGCATAATGTCAAATAGCGCGTCACGCGACAAGGCATCGTTCTGCGACAATTCATATATCCGGTCAGCCTTGGCACGGTCCAGATATTTTTCAAGACCTTCAACCATACCTATAAACGCCACTTCCGCGGTATTCGGGATGAAGGAGAACACCGCATGTTTTAAGTCGTATCCTACACCTTTAAGTATCTTGTCGACAAGATTTCTGCCGAGTGCCTTACGCTCGCGGTAGATATCGGCATCGCTTCCACGTGAAAAATAGATGCGCTCAAACGAGCAACGCTCATTTTTACCCTCTCCAAGTATATCTTCCACGCTTACATCGCCCTTTTTGTTGACAATCACGGCACTTCCCGGAGCGAGTTCATGCACGGCGCGGCGCGGAACATTCAACACAGTCTGGATTACAGGGCGCTCCGATGCCACGACAACTATCTCGTCATCGGCATAGTAAAATGCAGGACGTATGCCATGCGGGTCACGCAACGCCCACATATCGCCTGAGCCGAGGGCACCACATATCACATAACCGCCGTCCCATCCTGGCGCCGTCTGCGACAATACCTCGCGGATATCAAGATTATCCTCGATAGCCACTGCGCGCTCGATGCCGTCAAGACCTTTCCCTGTAAATTCATGATAAAGCCGGTTGTTTTCCTTGTCAAGGGCATAACCGAGCTGCTCAAGTATGATGACCGTATCGGAGTATATGCGCGGATGCTGCCCTTTCTCCACAACTGACCTGAATATGCTGTCGACATTGGTCATGTTAAAGTTGCCGCACAGCATAAGCGAACGCGAACACCAGTTGTTACGCCTCAAAAAGGGATGTACGTAGCTGATGCCGCTGCGCCCTGTGGTCGAGTAACGCAGATGCCCCATATAGACTTCTCCGATAAACGGGGCATAGGCATCGACCCACCCCGCATCATGTTCGTTCACATGAGCCTGATCTACCTGACGGTTTATAGTTGAAAAAATTTCCTGTATGGCATTGGGACCGAGAGCCCTCTCGCGGAACACATATTCGTGTCCCGCGGGAGAATTCATCTTTATGACTCCGGCACCGGCACCCTCCTGCCCCCTGTTGTGCTGCTTCTCCATAAGCAGATACAGTTTATTGAGTCCGTACAGATAAGTGCCATATTTTTCTTTATAAAATTCAAGCGGTTTCAGCAGGCGTATCATAGCCACGCCACACTCATGCTTAAGTTGTTCCATTATTTTGATTTAAGAAATGCGTCAATTCCTTTTGCGGCATTACGACCGGAAGCGATACAGCGCACCACCAACGAAGCACCTGTGGAAGCATCGCCCGCAGCAAACACCTTCTCCACGCTGCTCTGTTGTGAGGCGTTGACTTTTACATTGCCACGGGCATCTTTTTCCACACCAAGCTGCTCAAGCAATCCTTCAGCTACCGGATTGGTGAAACCCATTGCCAGAAGTACGAGCTGAGCGGGGATACGCTCGATTTTCCCGGTGTGGATAAGAGTCATTTTTCCTGTCTGCGGATCTTTTTCCCAGTTCACTTCCTCAACCTCCACCTCATCAACCTTGCCATCCTTCCCGATAAACTTCTTGGTATCGAGAAGCCAACGACGTTCGCATCCTTCAAGATGAGAACTTGATGTCTTCAAAATCATCGGCATATTGGGCCACGGAGTATCAGGATTCTCGCCTACAGGAGGCTTCGGCATGATTTCAATCTGGGTAACAGAGAGTGCGCCCTGACGATTAGCCGTACCGACGCAGTCACTGCCGGTGTCACCGCCGCCGATTACGAGCACATGTTTCCCTTTGGCGGAAATACGCTTGTCACGCGGAATCTCCACTCCGGCGTTCACACGATTCTGCTGCTGGAGGAGTTCGAGGGCAAAATGCACTCCGTCAAGGTCGCGCCCCTCGACTTTAAGATCACGCGGCACTTCAGAACCGATTGCCACACATACTGCATCGTAACCGTCAAGGAGTTCCTGAGCTTTTATGTCGACACCAACCTTGATGCCGGTCTTGAACTCGATACCTTCCTCTTTGAGCAGTGCCAGACGACGGTCAATCACGCTCTTGTTGAGTTTGAAATCCGGAATACCCAGGCGCAGCAAGCCGCCGACAGCCTCGTTTTTCTCAAATACAGTAACCGAATGACCTTTCTGGTTAAGCTGATTGGCGCAAGCAAGTCCGGCAGGACCCGAACCTATAACGGCAACCTTCTTACCGGTGCGGTGTTTCGGAGGACGTGCATGCACATAGCCTTCATTATAGGCGCGCTCCACGATTGCGGCCTCATTCTCTCGTATCGTGACAGGCTCATGCTGCTTATTGAGCACACACCCTTTCTCACAACCTGCGGGACATACCCTTCCAGTAAATTCGGGAAAGTCGTCAGTGGCGATAAGCAACGCATAAGCTCCTTTTATATCATTCTTATAGAGGCGGTCCTGCCATTCCGCCTGACGGTTGCCGAGCGGACAGTTCCAATGACAGAACGGCACACCGCATTCCATGCAACGGGATGCCTGCAGGCGGCGGTCTTCGGGATTAAGAGTCTGTTCAACTTCTCCATAGTCGCGCACACGGTCGCTTACCGGACGATAGCCGGCTTCCTTACGGGGAACGGTCAAAAACGCTTTAGGATTTCCCATATATATTGTAATATTAAGCGGTTCAAATTAAATTGTTATCAATCACGCTCTACACTGGCAAGACGCTGCTGCAGACGAGCCATCTTCTCATCATGAAGCACTTTCTTGTACTCGATGGGAATCACCTTTATAAACTGCTCCACATATTCCTGCCAGTTGTCAAGCATCCTTCCGGCAAGCGGACTGTGGGTGTGTTTATAATGGTTGCCGATGAGACGGTAAAGCTCACGGTTATCAGCCATATCCTCGATAAGTGACAGCTCGACCATCTCCATATTACAGAAATAATCGAAGTTGCCGTCGGGATTCCACACATAGGCGACACCTCCGCTCATACCGGCGGCAAAATTACGACCCGTAGTGCCAAGCACAACCGTTCTTCCTCCGGTCATATACTCGCAGCAATGGTCGCCGACTCCCTCCACCACAGCGGTAGCACCGGAGTTTCTTACACAGAAACGCTCGCCGACGCGACCGTTGATGTAGATTTCACCTGCAGTCGCACCGTAAAGAATCGTATTGCCGGCAATGATATTATTCTGCGGTGCAAATGTACTGCCTGCAGGAGGCACGATAACAATCTTACCGCCGGAAAGCCCCTTACCCACATAATCGTTTGCATCGCCTTCAAGACGGAAAGAGATGCCGTGAGCGAGGAACGCACCGAAGCTCTGACCGGCAGAACCGTGGAATGTGCAGGCAATCGTGTCATCGGGCAACCCGGCATCACCGTAACGCTTTGCGACTACCCCGGAGAGCATGGCTCCTACCGACCGGTCAGTATTGGCAATCGGGAACTCAAGCCCGACAGGCATTTTTGACTCGATAGCCGGGAACGAACGACTGATAAGCTTACGGTCGAGCACATTGGCGATATCATGCTTCTGGTCAACCACATTCAATATGGCATTGGTCTTAGCCTCGGCAGGCATATACAGAATCTTGGAAAAATCAAGATGAGAGGTCTTGGGCGTATCATGGGAGGGCTTGACAAAAAGCATGTCGGTGCGACCGATAATTTCGTCAAGTCGACGTACACCTATTTCAGCAAGAGTCTCGCGAATCTCCTGGGCAAGGAACTTGAAAAAGTTGATTACATATTCGGAACGGCCTACAAAACGCTTGCGAAGCTCCTCATTCTGAGTGGCAACGCCAACAGGACATGTGTTAAGGTGACATTTACGCATCATCACACATCCAAGCACAATAAGCGCACTTGTTGCGAAGCCGTATTCCTCTGCCCCGAGCATAGCCATGATGATTACGTCACGCGCTGTCTTTAACTGTCCGTCGGCCTGCAATTTTACCTGTCCGCGAAGATTATTCAAGACAAGGGTCTGCTGAGTCTCTGACAGACCGATTTCCACAGGCAATCCGGCATACCGGATTGAACTTGCCGGTGACGCGCCCGTACCGCCGTCGCTTCCGCTGATGGTGATAAGGTCGCTTTTTGCCTTCGCCACACCGGCAGCAATAGTACCCACGCCGCTCTCCGACACAAGTTTCACACTCACCTTGGCATCGGGATTGACATTTTTCAGGTCAAATATAAGTTGCGCGAGGTCCTCTATCGAATAAATATCATGATGTGGTGGAGGTGATATCAGAGATATGCCCGGAATCGAGTGACGCGTCTTGGCGATAATCTTGTCAACCTTGAAGCCGGGGAGCTGACCGCCTTCACCGGGCTTGGCGCCCTGGGCAATCTTAATCTGGATTTCATCGGCATTCACAAGATACTCGGCAGTGACACCGAAACGACCCGACGCTACCTGCTTAATCGCAGAGCGAGCCGAAGAGCCGTCTTCACGAGGCTTGAAACGCTCCGAATCCTCACCCCCTTCGCCGGTATTGCTTCGCGCACCTATTGCATTCATTGCGATACCGAGCGCTTCGTGCGCCTCACGGCTGATAGAGCCAAACGACATGGCACCGGTAACAAAACGGCGCATTATATCCTCTACCGGCTCGACTTCATCGACAGGGACAGGTGTACCCTTCTTGAAATCAAGGAAGTCACGTATAAATATCGGTTCAGGCTTGTTGTCGACAAGCGATGTAAACTCTTTGAACTTCTTATAGCTGCCAAGACGTGTAGCAAGCTGGAGCGTGGTAATGGTCAACGGATTCCAGGCATGTGACTCGCCATCTTTCCTGAAAGCATACTGACCGAGGTGACGCAACGGCAATTCGCTGTCGAAATCCTCAGAGAAAGCTTCAGAATGAGATTTCAGTATATCACGGCAGAGGTCGTCAAGATCGATACCGGAAATCTTACTTACGGTATTTCCAAAATAACGCTTCACGAGTTCATCTGATACTCCAATAGCCTCGAATAGCTGCGCCCCCTTGTAACTGGTAATGGTAGATATACCCATCTTCGACATCACCTTAAGCAATCCCTTATCGATAGCCTTGATATAGTTTTTCTCAGCTGTATGGAAGTCAAGCTGTATCTCCTTGCGGTCAACCAGGTCATTTATCACGGCGAAAGCGAGGTAGGGATTGATGGCACTCGCCCCGTAACCTGACAGGAGGGCGAAATGCATCACCTCACGCGCATCGGCAGTCTCTACGATAAGAGCGGTCTGCACACGCTTCTTACAGTCGATAAGATGATGATGAACAGCGGAAGTAGCGAGCAGCGAAGGTATCGGTGCTCGGTCAGCACTAACCCCACGGTCGCTCAATACTATATAATTGCACCCCTCGTCAACAGCAGTTTCAGCATCACGGCACAGACGGTCGATAGCATCAGCAAGACCCTGTGTACCCTCTGCAACGGGGAATGTCATGTCAAGTTTACGGGTATTGAATCCCTTGTAACGGAGATTACAGAGGAGATCAAGCTCGCGGTTGGTGATGATAGGGCGTTTCAGAAGCACCATCTTGCACAGTTCCGGATTCGGTTCGAGCAGATTAAGGTCAATCGCACCGATATAACTGTCAAGACTCATCACAAGCTCCTCACGCAGCGGGTCAATAGGCGGGTTGGTCACCTGTGCGAAATGCTGACGGAAATAGTTGTAAAGCAACTGCGGCTCTTTGGACAGTACGGCAAGCGGTGTGTCGCACCCCATCGAATTGACGGGTTCCTTTGCCTCCACCACCATCTGAGTGATGATTTTCTCAACCTCCTCACGATGATAGAAGAAGGCATGAAGCAGACGCTCAAAATCCTCAACATTATATGCGACCTTACGTCCGCTGCTTATTTTGTCAAGAATAATGCGGTTACGCGACAGCCAGTCGCGGTAAGGGAACTCCGACGCGAGTTTTTCCTTCAACTCGGCATCGTGATATATCACACCCTTTTCCATGTCGACCATCAGCATCTTTCCCGGGCGCAACCTACCCTTTTCCTTCACCTCTGACGATTCAAACGGGAGCACACCCATCTCGGATGCCACCACCATAGTGTCATTGTTGGTAATGAGATAACGCGCCGGGCGCAGACCGTTGCGGTCAAGCATCCCGCCGGCGTATCTGCCGTCGCTGAAAAGAAGTGTTGCCGGACCGTCCCACGCCTCCATGAGGATTGAATGGAACTCATAGAACGCCTTGAGTTCAGGCGATATAGGATTTTTATCGTTAAATGATTCCGGCACAAGCATGGCGAGAGCGTGAGGAAGCGACATGCCGCTCATCACGAAAAACTCAAGCACGTTGTCGAGCGAAGCGGAATCGCTCATGCCCGGCTGTATTATAGGAGTGAGGTCGGCACCACCGAATTTGGTAGGATGAAGCACACATTCACGAGCTTTCATCCACATACGGTTACCTTGTATCGTGTTGATTTCACCATTATGCCCGAGCATACGGAAAGGCTGCGCAAGCGCCCATGTCGGGAATGTATTGGTACTGAAACGCGAGTGTACAAGCGCCATACCGGTAGTGAAATGGGGATTCATCAAGTCAGGGAAATAATAGCGAAGCTGCAGACTTGACAACATGCCTTTATAGACGATTACACGTGATGAGAGTGACACGATATAGAACGCCTCCTTTCCGGGAAGAGTCGAGGCGGCAATTTTTTTCTCAACCTTGCGACGAAGCACATACAGACGCGGCTCAATCTCGTCATTAGTTTTTTCATCGGCGATAAAAATCTGCTTTATCGCCGGTTCAGCCTCACGCGCCACGACACCGAGCTGCTCGTTGTTAACAGGTACGTCACGCACCGCTATCAATGACAGACCGAGTTCAATCGCCTCACGCTCGATGATGTCAAGCATGATCTGCTGCGTATCCTCATCTTTAGGCATAAAGACAAGACCGCTGCCGTAACGCCCCTTTTCAGGGACGGCGATACCTTGCAACAGAATAAATTCATGGGGAATCTGCACCATAATGCCGGCACCGTCACCGGTCTTGGGGTCGGCGCCCTCCGCGCCACGGTGTACCATGTGTTCAAGAACCTGTAAACCTTGCTCCACGAGCTGATGGGACTTTATACCCCTGATGTTTACAAGCAGACCAACTCCACACGCGTCATGTTCAAATCGCGGGTCGTAGAGTCCTTCAGGTTTAAGAATCGGACTTCTCATACGTAATAAACTTCCATAAAAAAACAGACCGGCACGCGATGTCATCGCTATACGACACCACGTGCCGGTTAAATATATAAATATTTCAATTAACGGATGAACAGCAGTTCACGATATTTGGGCAACGGCCACATCTCGTCGTCAATCATAAGCTCAAGCTTGTCGATATGATAACGGATGACATCCATGCAAGGCACAACTGTATCATGGTATGCGATAGCCTTCTCACGCTCGTTTTCGATACGGTTAGCCGACTTGCGCGCATTTACCATCTTCTTCACTTCTTCCATGATAGTAGCCATGTGAGCCGACATGCGCTCGATAGTGTCGAGGTCAAGCTGTGCGAGCTTGTCACCCTTTTCGTTGGGGAACAGAGTCTTCAGCTTGAATACATTGTCGGTAAGCACTGACTGATAACGGATAGCCACGGGGATTACATGATTTACGGCAAGGTCACCGAGCACACGAGCCTCAATCTGAATCTTCTTCGTGTACATCTCCCACTTAACCTCGTTACGTGCCTCAAGTTCAACCTTTGTAAAGACACCGGTCGACTTGAACATATCGATAGACGACTTGCTAAGATAAGCATCAAAAATCTTCGGCACACTTGTCTCACAGTCAAGACCGCGGCGCGCAGCCTCCTCTTTCCACTCATCGCTATAGCCGTTGCCGTCGAAATGAATCGGCTTGGAGTATTTGATAAGCTCTTTTATCTCTGCAAGAAGAGCGTGAGTAAGATCACCGCCGGTGGCGAGACGCGCGTCAACCTTCTTCTTGAAATCGGAAAGCTGTTCTGCAACTGCGGCGTTAAGGGCTATCATAGCCGATGCACAGTTGGCTGAAGAGCCGACGGCACGGAACTCAAAGCGGTTGCCTGTGAAAGCAAAGGGCGATGTACGGTTACGGTCGGTGTTATCGACAATAATTTCCGGAATCTGATCTACATCGAGTTTAAGCCCCTTCTTGCCGGCGAGATTGAGAAGGTCACTGTTGTCACTTGACTCAAGCTTTTCAAGAATTTCGGCAAGCTGCGTACCTACGAAAATAGAGATGATTGCAGGCGGTGCCTCGTTGGCTCCGAGACGATGGGCGTTGGTAGCCGATGCGATAGATGCTTTCAGAAGCCCGTTGTGGCGATATACGGCAGCCATCACATTTGCCACGAAAGTGATAAACTGGAGGTTGTCTTTGGGAGTCTTGCCCGGACCGAAGAGCAGTACGCCCTTGTCGGTACCGAGACTCCAGTTATTATGTTTACCGGAACCATTAATGCCAGAGAAAGGTTTCTCATGAAGCAGCACACGGAAATTATGACGACGTGCGACTTCAGCCATAAGTGACATCAGCAACAGGTTATGGTCATTGGCAAGATTGGTCTCCTCAAATATCGGGGCAAGCTCAAACTGATTGGGGGCAACCTCGTTGTGACGTGTCTTTGCAGGGATACCGAGTTTATGACATTCAATCTCAAGGTCAAGCATGAATGCCTCGACGCGCGAAGGGATAGCTCCGAAATAGTGGTCTTCAAGCTGCTGGTTCTTTGCACTCTCATGCCCCATCAGTGTGCGACCTGTCATCACAAGGTCGGGACGTGCAGAATACAGCGCCTCGTCAACAAGAAAATATTCCTGCTCCCATCCAAGATAAGAGTTGACGTGCTTCACTTCCGGGTCAAAATACTGAGCCACAGCAGTGGCAGCCTTATCAACACTGTTCAGGGCACGCAAAAGAGGTGTCTTGTAGTCGAGTGACTCACCGGTATAAGAGATAAAAATGGTAGGGATACAAAGCGTCTTGTCCATAATGAACGCAGGCGACGAAATGTCCCATGCCGAATATCCACGCGCCTCAAATGTGTTGCGGATACCACCGTTAGGGAAGCTCGAAGCGTCAGGCTCCTGCTGCACGAGTAATTTGCCGGTGAACTCTTCAACTACACCGCCTTTTCCGTCATGCTCGATAAATGCGTCATGCTTCTCTGCCGTGCCGTCGGTAAGCGGATGAAACCAGTGGGTGTAATGGCGCGCCCCATTATCGATAGCCCATTGCTTCATTCCGGCAGCCACGCTGTCGGCGACTTCACGGGGCAGCGGCTTTTTGTTGTCGATAGCATCAACCAGCACATCGTAAGTATTCTTCGGCAGGTACTCAAACATCTTCTGACGATTGAACACATACTTTCCGTAATACTCTACCGGACGAGCCGCCGGTATATCCACCGGCATAGCCTTGCGGTCAAATGCTTCTTCTACAACTTTAAATCTCAACTTTGACATAAATAATTTTAATTATATGATGAATATTATGCTGTTTTCAAAATTTCAGTTTTTTCAGTCTTTCGACTGCCTCAACCGTATTTTCATACCGCCCGAATGCAGTAAGCCTGAAATAGCCCTCGCCTGACGGACCGAATCCCGAGCCGGGGGTACCCGCCACATTACATTCCGACAAGAGCAAGTCAAAGAAATCCCACGATGACATTCCGCCGGGAGTCTTAATCCAAATATACGGGGCATTGACACCACCATACACGTCAAGACCCGCTTCAGCCAGCCCATCGCGCAACACCTTGGCATTACGCATATAGTAACCAATTGTCTCCTTTACCTGACGCTGTCCTTTGGGTGAATACAGAGCCTCTGCGGCACGTTGCACAACGTAGCTCGCACCGTTGAATTTGGTACATTGACGGCGATTCCACAGAGCGTTGAGCAACACCTCGTTACCTTCGGAGTCAACCCCTTTCAAGGCTTTCGGCACGACAGTATAGCCGCAGCGCAGCCCGGTGAATCCCGCCGTCTTTGAATAACTGCGGAATTCTATGGCGACTTTTTCGGCACCCGGAATCTCATATATGCTGTGGGGCACGTCATCCTCAGTGATATAAGCCTCATAGGCTGAATCAAACATGATGAGCGCATTGTGGGCAAGCGCGTACTCAACCCACTTGGCAAGCTGCTCGTGATTCAATGTAGTACCCGTAGGATTATTTGGGTAGCAGAGATATATCACATCGGGATTTCCAACAGGAAGAGCCGGTATAAAATCGTTTTCAGCCGTGCACGGCAGATACTCGATATGATCCCACCGACCGCCGCAAAGATTACCTGCACGACCGCTCATGACATTGGTGTCGACATAAACGGGATATACGGGGTCAGTAACCGCTATCTTACAATCCACAGAAAGGATATCTCCGATATTTCCCGTGTCGCTTTTAGCTCCGTCGCTGATAAATATCTCATCAATACCGATATTCACCCCGCGGCTTTTATAATCGTATTCCGAAATCTTTTCACGCAAGAAAGAATATCCCTGTTCCGGACCATAACCGTGGAACGTGAACTCTGACAACTGGTCATCGGCAGCACGGTGCATGGCATCCACAGCCGCCTGACAAATCGGACATGTCACATCGCCTATACCCATACGTATTATGTCGGCTTCCGGATGTGCCTTACGGTAAGCATCGATGCGACGGGCGACCTCTGAAAAGAGATATGCCGCAGGGAGCTTGCAAAAATTATCATTAACCTTTATCATCGCTAAAACAATCTTTCTTTATCTTAAAACCTAATACCGTCTTTCATAAGTACCTTCAAAAACCGTGGTCGCTCCACCCGTCATATAAACATGGTTGTCATCGGGGCGCCACTCGATAGTCAAGTCGCCGCCCCGCAAATGGACTGTGACCGTTCTACCGGTCAATCCATTCAAGACGGCGGCAACGACGGTGGCACATGCACCCGTCCCGCAAGCCATGGTCTCGCCACTGCCTCTCTCCCACACTCTCATCTTGATTTCAGAAGGGGACAGTATCGATGCAAACTCTATGTTTGCCCTGTCACGCCACATCGGGTGACATTCCAGAGCCGAACCGATATTTTCAAGCGGGAGCGTATCAGGGTCACCGCCAAAAATCACTCCGTGAGGATTACCCATCGACACAGCGGTCAGACGATAGCCGGTGCCTTCTGAAACGACAGGCGCGTCTATCATCGAATCGCCATCAAAACTTACAGGTATCTCGGGAGGGAATAACACAGGCTCACCCATATCTACCGTTACAATATCGACCATACCGTCGCGCAGATGAAGGTCAAGCACCTTCACTCCGGAAAGAGTCTCGAGAGTAACGCGGGTCTTATCGGTAAGACCCTTGTCATATACATATTTTCCGACACAACGGCTACCGTTGCCACACATCTTTGCCTCAGAGCCGTCGGCATTGAATATACGCATTTTAAAATCGGCGATTTCAGAGGGACAAATGAGAATGATACCGTCGCCTCCTACTCCTGTGTGACGATCACTCATCTCGATTGATAACTGCGGCGGGCAATCGGGCTGACCATTCATACAGTTAATGTATATATAGTCGTTACTGATGCCGTGCATCTTGGTGAATCTAATCGGGTTCATCGACATGATCGTAATCGTATTTCGATGCAAAGATATACATTTTGTCATTAACTACAATATTTTTTGAAAATTTTTCTTCAAAAAACTGAATTATTTTGACAAATAGCATTTCTGACCATCAAAACGATTGAATATTGCCACCAATAAGCGCACTTTTAAAGCATATTGTCACTATACCTTCAACATTTTCCCTTTCCCGACATTTACGGGCAACGCACCGAGAAGAGAATAAGTCTCCTGCACCACACCGTCAACTGCACTGCGGTCAATATGACGCTGCTGCATCACTTCATCAAGTGCCGCTGCATAATCACGCTTATGTGAAGCGTTAAGCTCAGTCCAGTTTATATCCTTAAAAAGCTCGGCAATATTTCTGTCGAGAGGAAGACGACCCTGCAGCATCAACACAGCAATCACCGGATATCCGGCATAACCTTGCCAGTAGGTAGCATTGTCATTGGAGGTATAATCTTCCCCTTGCCATGTGACGGTATATGTCTTCTTACCGTCGGATGATGTAACTTTTGCGACACCCTGCGCTGTAGGCATCAGACAGCCTTCCTCAGTGATGAATTTAACTCTGTTATCGGCTATGGCACTTAATGCCTCATAAATCTTCTCAACCGGTCCAATTTTCATAATTTCCAAATTTTAGTCAATGAAATAACATCATGACAGCATGAATTGTTCCATCACGGGAGATTACTATCGGGCAAGATTGAGATTGAAAGTAAGTCCGTAACTGCTGTTGGTAGTAGGGAACGCACTCGATGAAATCAACGGCGTATTAATCTGATGGTCGAAGAAAGCGCCGAGTGTCACGCGACGGCTCATTATGTATTGAGCCGTGACATTAACGCTTATCGAGCGTGTGCCGGAAGTCGCCTGGGCGTAGTTGCTTTCAATGCGTCGTATCAGTGCATGGCTCTGTGCAAGCGAGAAGTCGGCATTTACAGTTAGGTCGTTGCTTATGCCCCTGCCCGAACCTTTCATCTTAAGCACGGTGTTAAACCCGACAAACTTGTAACCTGCGCCGACGGTGATATTACGGGTCTGCGCCTCTACAAGCTGACCTGCATCAGAATTAAGGGTAAGTGTGCGACTGTCGCGGTACTCCGCATTAAGTTTCAAATCGTTTTTAAGAGTAACCTGCACACCGAATAGAGGCGCAAATTTCTCAGTTATCGCAACCGATGATATATTGTATGGCGACGATGGCACAGGAGCACCGGTGAGTTCATCAATCGTGAATCCGAGATCACCGTCTACCTCCATCCAATTAAGGAATGAAGAGTAACTCCCCACTGAATATGTACACTGATAGGCGTGGGTAAGCGTGATATTCTTAAATATGTTGCTGAGATTACCCATGCGTATCAAGCCATCGTAAGTCACTCTCCAGTTAGGAAGCATCTGGGCGAGCGAGGGGAATGGAGTAAGATATATCTTTGACGCATCCACTCCGGTATATGCAGCAAGGAATGCCGGAATAAGCACATCACTGCCCGCGCGGTTGACAGTCCCTACCTCCGGATCAAACGGGCGACCGGCATTCGGATTATCCTTCATGAAGCCGCCTGTAGGATAGTTCAGACCTCTATACCTGCTTTCTATACGGTCGGCGATTACCGGTATATTGGCAAGGAACTGATCAAACGCGGCACTGTGATATCCGTCATCAGCCTTGGCTGTGCGGAGTGCGGTGGCAATCGCACAATGAGTCTTTGTATAGCTACCGCTCCGGGTCACGGGCATGTTGTCATACATGAACTGTGTCTGTGAATTTCTGTTGTCGGTGCGGTTGTTAGTCAGTTTTATCTTCAATCCTCTTATCGGTTCAAGATCGACCTCAAAATTAAATTCATTGGTATTGGACCATATTGAAGGTGATGTCTGAGTGTCATTACAGATAAGCCAGCCCCTTTCCTTAGCTTTTTCAACATATCCTTCGCCCACAAAGCCGAATGCAAAGTCAAGTCCGGGCGCAAGGGGTCCGTAGCTGCGCGTCTGACCGAATCCGTCGCCTATTTCAGGAGCAAAGAGGGGTATTGAGAGCGAATGTGATGTGCGGAAACGCACATTGACGCTCCTTACAAGCATGGCAAAGCGTGTGGCATGTTCCCCTATCTCGCGCCAAGTGGACTTCTCCTCTTTAAGCTGCTCGGTTATGGTAAACTTTATATTCTGGTCGCCGCGTGTAAGCACCTCGACAGTGTTGTTGTCCTTGACGACAGTCTTGACAGCAAACGGCTTTCCATCGGTGGTAGTCGCAGAGACCTTAACTTTCTTATTGCGGAGATTGTGCTTGATTACAAGCGATGTGTCGGGCAACAACTTGAATGTACGCTCAAACTTTTTCGGCTTTGTCGCGGCAGTGGGACGACGTGTAGAGCTGAAGCGCTGGTTGACCTTCTTAAGGTAACTGAACTTATTATAAAGCCCCTCGAGATTTATCCTTCCGTCGACATTCCATGATGCCTGATTGGCGATAGTGTTACCTATATTCACGCCATCGACGGTCGCGCCACGGTCCCAGCGATAAGTGGCGTTATAGCTTACCGACCCTGAAAGGAAGTCGACAACCGGAATACGGTTGAACGGCGCACGATATGACGCGACAAAACTCTGGTTGTAAGCCCACGGAGTACCGAGATGTAATATGCTGTTGAGCACAGTATCTTTCCATTCCTTATATTTATCAGGGAACAGTTTACGATTTACCGCGCCAATCGGTTCCTCGATGCGCGCCGACGTATTGGATGTAAACGATACATTCAGCGACTTGGTGAGATTCCATGACAGGTTCAGCTGGCGGTCCCAGATAAAGTTTTTAGATACCGATACCGGCAGCTTGAACATCTGGTCAATCTCGCTGCGAGTCTGCTGCTCGTAGTAGTAACGCGACATCGTGGTAAGGAATGAGATGTTGGCGGGAAGATAATTGATTTCCCACTCCTTCAGGAATTTCGCATTCTTAGACTTGGATTTCACCCAACCGAATGGCTTGACACCTTTCACATAGGGAGTCCAGGAATACTGGAACGACCCTCTATAGTCATTGGTATTCTCGTATTCGGTGGTAGGATTCATCTCGTTGCGCTTATTAAACGAGAAATTAAATGTAAAGTTAGCCGGATCCCATGGCATAGGATTGGCACTTTGAATATCAAAACGCAGTCCGGAGATACTGAAACTCTGCACAGTCGACCGGTCAACAGAATAATTGGATATCGAGTCACGCTCCTGCTTGGTTGCCGCCTCGTCAAGAGCATCTTTCAATAGCACATCCTGGTCGAGCGGATTATATTTCGGAGAGGTCTTTTCCTTTGAAATTGAATAATATATAGGAGCCTTGAGTTTCGCCTTTTCCGGGATAAAACGTCCTAAATCTGCCTGTACGGCAAAATTATACTGCTCATAGTCATCCATACGGCGCGCGTTAAGCGGCTGGTCAACTCCTCCGAAACCGGCAGTCTCCTTATGCACTCCGAAATTAAGCGTGGCGATATCCGACACGCCGAGATTTACGTTTGCTTTGGCTGCCCATCCGCCGCTCTCATCGAAATCGGTGACCTTCAATTCATTGACCCATACTATACCGTCACGCGTCGAACTGGTGTTGTTACGCACACCTATGAGCATCACCCTGACATCACTCAGCGACGGATTTCCCATAACCGCCATGCGGTTCTGTTCATTGTCAGGGTCACGACCGGTATATAAGGTGGTGAAGCTGACAGTGGAATTTGCCTGATGACGCTCCATGTTACGCTCCTTTTTCAAGTTGACAAGATTCTGCAAGGCAAAGTCAAGACGATTGGACAACGGCCACACCTTATACTGGTCCTCGCCTGTGTCATGATATTTGTTAGCTGAAGTAATATGGGGTGTGAGCGTGAGCGGTATCTCATACTCGTAGTAGTTGTTCTTTATGTCAGTACCAAGACGGATAAATAGCGACAGCTCACCCGACTTGAGATTGGTGGCATCATCAATAAGACTCTCGGCGTGTACCCACATCTGCATGCGCTTGTAGTTGCGAAGGTCATGGGAAGTGTTTCGGTACACACCCCGTGCATCTCCTGCATGAAGTCCTGTAACCTTCAGCGACATCGACTGCTCGTTTAGCTGGGTTATCTGCGACTGTCCCGGGTCGGTGATTCGAGTCACGCCCGGAGGCAACACATAGTTGACCGGTTCCCTGCCGGCATTTTCCTCGATGTTCACCACCGAAACATCAAGCTGCCCTTCGGCAGGAGCGTCACCACGACTGTTAAGGTTGAAATCATAAGGACGCCATTCGCCTCTCACCAGTTCAAGCGTGGCGAAACGGAGATGTGTCACCTGCTTGAATCCGGTCATGAACATTCGTGCAAAACGTATCGTCGAGAAATCGTTGATTGAACCGACTACACGCTCATAATCATCCAAAGGTATCTTAAACTGATACCACTCTACTTCCTGGTCGCTTCCGTCACGGGTCCTTACAAGCGACACCTGCTTGTCGGTAATGTAGTTCTTTCCCACGACAAGGTCCTCGGGACGTATCGACACCTTATATTGGAAATAACGCTCATACTCGTTGAGGGTGTTGTCTTGATTTATATCCTCCACATCAGGCGATGTGCGTGCCGACTGATACAGCGGGTCGGGAGCATCGTCGGGAGACAGGGAGTTACCCTCGACCCCGTTGTAATGCTTGTAGCGTTCAAGTATGGAAAGCCGCTCTTCGTCGTAGTCATATCCGCGATAGAAATGGTAATTATCGCCTGCCGGGTCATTGAATGGAGAAAATTGGTCAGCCTGCATACGCTCGATAGCTGACGGAGCAAGTTTATTACGCAGCTGGTCAAGATAGTTGGAATATGAATCAAAATGAAACTCTTCGTCATTTTTCAACCCGTCAAGACCGACATCCTGCACAAGACGCGCCCCGGCATTGTTATCGAAAGCGTAGGTCAAAGAATTCTGCTTGGAAACCCTACCCCATACAGTTTCGGTAAGGAACTGGTCGTTGCCGTCATAAGGAATACCGTTTTCATACGACTTCAATCCGTCTTTCAGGATATCCTCGCTTATCTCTCCGAAATTGAGGTAAAGATCGCCTCCGTCGTAATTGGGATTCTCCGGGTCAAGGAAAGGATTCATCATCCAAAACTGCACATATTCAATATTAGCCTGCTCGAAGTTGGTGTTGTCCATCTTCCTCATGATACCACCCCACCGCGATTCGGGGTTAAGCAATTCACCCTGGTCGTTTATGTTTACGGCATCAAGGTTGTAAGGTCCGCGCTCCGTCGGGTAATATGAAAGATTAAGGGTCTGGATTATATTGGACTCTCCGTAAGCGAGCTGACGGTCAGGAAAAATCTCTGTGGATGTCACCTCTCTCACATAGGGATTGGAAAGCTGGGCGAGATCCGCGCTGATATAGCCTGGAGCAAGCGATGAATTACGCTGGGTAAACATCCTGTCGATATAATACCATGATAGCAACGCACGATTTTTACCGTAGTCCACATTATTGGAAAGAGCCGCTTCGGGGAAAAGGGCGTTTTTACCCGATTCATAAGGCGTGGAGGCAAGCACCCACGCATAGGGTGAACGTAGGTCTATACCGGTCTGTGTAGACTCGAAATCATCAATGTAGGAGCTGCCCTTATTTGAACCGCTTTTCTGTTTGTGCGGCACAAGCTGCGCAAATTCAGCCTGAACACTGAACGTCGACGGCTGTGTCGCATTCACTGTCGGTATCTTGTTGACAAGATTGGTGAGCCACATAAACTGGGTGTTATATGCGAGGTTAACGCCCCACATGGTATTGTTTATAAGCTCATTGCCTATGTTGACTTTTTCCGTAAGCGCTTTTTCCGAAAAGTGCATTATCGTGGCACCGATATTGAAATCCTTGTTAAACTTGTAGTTAAGGTCAAGTCCGAGCAAAGTCTTTCGCTGGGTGCTGAACATCGACTGATTTTCCAGTGTCACGCTTATGCTCTGTCCCGAATCGATAATGCTCTGATTGGTAATCGTGACGATACCCATCGAATAATCGACCGTGTAATCGCTGTTTTCAACCAGGCGCACACCGCCTGCCATAACCACTACCGAACCACGCGGCACATTCATAGCGTTAAGGCGTATCTGCGAGCCGCTCGACGCCTGATACTCACCGGTAAGTATAAATTTGTTTTTATCGGCAAACTGACGGGCTATGACAAGCGTGGAGTCATATAACTCCTGATAGAGATACTTGTCTCTTACAGCCGCATCGGGAATCACTTTTGCAAGATGAGAGCCAAACGGTTCGACAACCGGGAATATCACCTTTCCGGTCGACGACAGTATAGTGTACCCCTCAATGAAGTCAAAAAATCCGTCGGGATTAGAGTTCTCGCTGGCATCAATACGGTCAAGGTTCATCACCTGAAGCAATGACTTGTCGGAAAGCCCGGCAATAGGCAGATAATTTATCTGAGTACCTGTAGTGTCGTTGAGATACTTTATGTTAAGACGGAAATTGGATTTCTGTATCTGATATGCTCCGAGTGAATACACATTCTTCATCATAAGGTCCCACATCGGGAGCTTCGGCGCGACAGTGGTGCTTTTAAGCATCTTGACATAAAGCGACTGGTCGGTTGTAGTGATGTCGGCAGAGAACTCGCCTACCTGATAGACCTGTCCGCGATATGTGTATTCGTATGCCACACCAAGCACCTCGTCGGCATTCAGGGCAGTCTTGATGGAAATGTAGCCGAGAGTTGAGTTAAGGGTGTATTCCGATGACTGCAGCAAGCGGGCGCTCTCCACTTTCTCATAGTCCTTGCCGCCTTCTATACCATACGCGGCGAGAGGTTCGAGTGCTTGCGTTACCGTATTGATGTTACGTGCACCGGGATAATCATTTTTTATTACCGACAACAGGTTATTGGAACTGTTGCTCGGATTGGCATTTGCCTGATTGGGAATCCAATAATCATTAGCAAGCACACGGTTTTCGCCAAGGTCCATGAACGCCACGATGTTACGCGACTGATTGTAGTTGCCGCTCTTGTTAGTGACCCAAACCTCCACACGCGTTATATTCACGCCCGAACTAACATAGGGTAATTTAGACGCAAATGAATCATAGTTATCCCTGAAGAAATGACCGAGAAAATAATGGCGGTTCTGGTCATATTCATCGGCATTGATACTGAAATCGGTGGTCTGCACACCACCCTTTGTATTGACAGTACGCGACTCACTGTTTTGCTGAGATACAAGCGCTGTAGCCGTCAACTTGCCAAACTGCAACTGCGACTTTATACCGAAAAGCGCCGTGCTTCCTCTTATAAGCGACGAACCGGTAGTCATGCTCACGTTACCCGCCTCGATACTCTTTACTATGTCATCCTCAGTACCCTCATATTGCAGCTTGATATTCTTAGAGTCAAAATCAAAGGTGGCATCGGTGTTATACGACATGTTAAATTTCATCCTGTCGCCCACCGAAGCATTGATTGTTGCCTGTATTTTCTGGTCGAAATCAAAATATGTCTTGCGGCGAGCGGTAAGCGACAAAGCGGGGTTATCAGTCTTGTTACTTTTAACACCTGCCGAAATCTGAACGGAGCCTTGTGTCTTCAACTGGACACCTCCGGGGCCGAATATCTTTTCAAGCGGGCCAAGGGCAAAATTCATGTCAAGCACATTGAACGGCTCCTTGTCTTTCTCGCCTTGGAGCAGCTCGGAATTACGCTTGTTGAAATAGGTGCGCATCGATTTGCGCAACTCCATGTTGCCATACTGTTCCGGAGTGAGCATGAAAGGAGTTGCCACCTCAAAGTCGCCGACTTTTGTACGGATAATGTAACACCCCGATTCTATATCATATTCCGCTTCGGTGCGCACGTTATCAGGCGTCGAGAGATCGGCGGCAAGCTCATCTTCGGCAAGAGCCTCATAATCCGGTGGTATGGTTGGCTGAACCGGGAATGGCGAGCCTGTGGAATCCTGAATCACGACAGGTCCTCCCGGAGGAGGCGGGGGCGGCATCAGACTTGATTCATGATACTGCGCACGTACAAAAAAACCGTTAGCCGAACCTAAAATGAAGCCCGGGACAACAGCACATAGCAATATCTTTGTAAGTCTACGCCTAATTCGTAACATCGCAAGTGGATTACCACCAAAACTCTCACCGCGACATCCCGCGACTCGACGGCTAAAGCATCGACAGCGCTTTTTTTATGGCGGTCTCGACCTTTAAAGCCGGGTCAGCATCAAAGAGCTTTTTAAGCACTTTCTGCGACTGCGGGCGCGGAAACCCGAGCATCATCAAGGCGGCAAGCGCCTCGTCAAACGACTCGTTGGTAACCGGCGGCTGAATTAGTAACGCGTCATCACCCGGTTTTATTTTATCCTTCAGGTCAACAATTATTCTTTGTGCGGTTTTTATGCCTATGCCTTTCACATTTTTCAACCGCGCATGGTCGCCTGAGGTTATCACGATTTCAAGTTCCGCGACAGGAATCGATGACAAAATTATACGCGCAGTGTTTGCCCCGACACCCGACACTCCTATCAACAACCGAAACAAACTGCGTTCACGCTCGTCAATGAAACCGAACAGTATATGCGCATCCTCGCGTATGACTTCGTGGACAAGTAGCTTGACATTCCCTGTGCTACCTTCCAGTGCAGTGTAGGTTGTGAGGGATATCTCGAGAAGATAACCGATACCGGAAGTCTCTATCACGGCATCGGTAGGGGTCAGCGACGCAAGCTGACCTTTTATATATTCAATCATCGTATTCTATATTTATTTTGTTGTAAAATTACTTGTTTCTATGACCGGCGCGGTCTTTCAATATTGCCGCCATATTCTCTTTTGCCCACCCGATTAGTGAATTGATATGAGGAAACAACGAACGTGTCCGTTCGGTAATGCTGTATTCCACTCTCGGAGGCACTTCGGCATAAACGGTGCGCGTCACCAACCCGTCATCTTCAAGCGTACGAAGCGTATTGGTGAGCATCTTCTGTGAAATGTCAGGTATCTCCCGTCGCAGTGTATTGAAACGCATAGTCGGCTGAAGATTCAGCGTGTAGAGCACCAGCAACGACCATTTGTCGCTGAAACGCGCAAGGATATTGCGTATAGGACATTCGGGATATAATTCTTCGTTCATAACATCATGTCACTTAAATTACTCTACAAAGGTAACTAACATTCCGGAAGTATGCAATATATATTTTTGGCTCCAGTTAAAAATCGTTAATTCAAATTTTATAAATAATTGGTTCACTACATTACTAACCTCGATGAAACTATCTGTCATTCAAGTGCCTTCTTGACTTTCGGGCTTTTCAGATGTTATCTTTGCAACAAGAAAATCAAAAATTATTGATAATATGAAGAAAACAGCACTCATCGGCGCAAGCGGTTTCGTAGGCAGCGCCATCCTGAAAGAACTCCTTTCACGTGGTTATGAAGTAGAAGCTCTGGTTCGTAATCCTGAAAATGTAAAGGTTAATAATCCACATCTTACAGTGAAAAAGGTAGATGTTGCCGACACCAAGGCTCTCGCAGCCGACCTCAAAGGATATGACACTATAATAAGTGCCTATAATCCCGGTTGGACAAATCCCGACATCTATAATCTTACCCTACAGAATTATCCGCGTATTCTTGAAGCCGCCAAAGAGGCGGGAGTAAAGCGGCTGCTTATAGTCGGAGGTGCCGGCACCCTTTTCTGTGCCCCGGGACTCCGCGTGGTTGACAGCGGCGCAATCCCTGCGGAAATCATGGGCGGAGTGAAATCTCTCGGAAAATTCTATCTCGAAACCCTCAACAATGAAAAGGATATTGACTGGGTATTTTTCTCGCCTGCAGGAGTGCTTGAGCCCGGTGAAGCAACCGGCACATACCGCCTCGGCAAGGATGATCTAATTGTCGACAGCAATGGTAACAGCCATATCACCGTAGGCGATTATGCCAAGGCGATGGTGGATGAACTTGATACGCCTTCCCATCATAAGGAGCGCTTCACGATAGGATACTAATCCTACCATAACAGACAAACTCGCATCCCCGCCGGTCACCATAACCCGACGGGGATGAATTTTTATACTTTGAATAATATCCGCGTATTTATCTATGCAGTAATTTTCGGTTTTATAATGATATTGACCCGGAGAATGAATGGACTAATCACCGTTTAAGCATGAATCAATCGAATTAAATTCCGAACGCATCCGAATATCTGACCGTGCCTTCAGGCAATGGTGGATTTAATGGATATACCATATAAAATTGTGGTGGAACGTCAAAAGGCGACATGATACCAAATGTTGAGGCGGGAAGATAACCGCTCTTACTGTAATATCCCGGAGAGCCAAGAACTACCGAGCAACAATAGCCCATCTCTTTGGCTCGTCTATGCGCGGTCATTATAAGCGTCTGTCCGATGCCTTTATTTTGAAAAGATGGAATTACCGCCACTGGAGCCATCGCCAAAGCGCAGACATTTCCAATGGATATTCGTGAGAACATTATGTGTCCGACAATCATTCCATCGACTTCGGCGACAAACGACAACTCCGGAATGTATTCATCAGTAATACGCAGTCGGTCAACAAGATTATGTTCGTCGCCGTCAGTATGTTCCGCGCCTGCAAAAGCCGCTTTGACAACATTTCTAATCGCATCGAAATCCCTCTCTTCTTCTTGCCTGATAGTTACTAAATCATTCATATCCACAACGTCATTTGTCTTAATAATGCCTACAATTCAATAAATCTGCATCTTCCCGTCTTCCACGACCGACAATACTCCTTTAATGCAGTCGTAATACTTTGTCGCCTCCTGTATTGTTTTACCATCGGGGACCGTTACGGCAATACCGTTGATATTTTTATAAACATACAAGACATCAGAGCCATATTTTTTCGCAGCTTCAATCAATTCACCATTGCCGCCTTGAGGGTCATAATATATTATGAGATTTTCATGCCCTAAGATTTTCTGCGTCGATTTAGTTGTACTACAACCTGACATTGACATAATAATTATAAGCGCAAGCAAATTGGCAACAAATAGTCTGATATTCATAAATTTATCCGTATAGATTATCTCTATTTATATATGATTATTCGTAGTCGATTCGCTCGATTTTGAAGATTACGGGACGCGTGCCGTCGTTGCAACAGGTAATCATAGTGTTCTCGTCGCGCATCCAACCCTTCATTATAGAGCCTCCCTGCAACCCCGTGTAGATATAACGCGATATGGCATCCCAAGCCTCTGAGCAGAAAGGTTTCTTCGGACCACCGGCAATCTCATCAGGATTACAGTCGGTTTTTATGAGGGTGTTTAGTCCGCAGTGCCAGAAATCATCACGCTCATCGTCGCGATAAAATATAAACTCATCGCCCTTGTTATATACCGGACATTTCCCTGAACAAGGATTGGCGCAATACTGCTGCTGGTATTCAGGATATAATTTGGTGTCAAGCACCGTCACTTTCACTTTATGCTTCATATTTCGTCCAAGCTTATTAATGCAAATATACCGGTATATTGGAAAGAGATGACGTTAGTATCTGTTAAATTTATAAAATTGAAGTATAATTTTGTGGCTACGCCAGAGAGCTTTACTACTTTTGTTTAAATTTTATATAATCACGTTGCAACTTTTTTACGGGTTTACGCATCTAACCCATAAAAAAGCAGGAAAAGTAAAGCTATGATACATCTTTCCGACATAAACAAGACCTATCCCGGTGCAGTGCCGCTGCACGTATTGAAAGGTATCAACCTTGACATTGACAAAGGCGAACTTGTGTCAATCATGGGAGCGTCAGGCTCTGGAAAATCCACCCTACTTAACATATTGGGCATACTCGACTCATACGACACAGGTGTGTACGTACTTGACGGCACCCTGATAAAAAATCTAAGTGAAAACAGGGCGGCGGAACTTCGCAACAAGCTCATAGGATTTGTGTTCCAGTCATTCAACCTCATCAATTATAAGGATGCGATGGAAAATGTTGCGTTACCGCTATTCTATCAAGGTGTGCCGCGACGCAAACGCAATAAACTGGCACTTGAGCAGCTTGACAGAATGGGGTTGAAAGAGTGGTCCCACCATCTGCCGAGCGAACTGTCGGGTGGTCAGAAGCAGCGTGTGGCGATAGCACGTGCCCTCATCACCAATCCGGCAATCATCCTTGCCGACGAGCCGACAGGCGCACTTGACAGCAAGACTTCGGTTGAGGTCATGAAGATATTCCGTCAGCTCAACGACGAAGGCATGACCACGGTGATAGTGACCCACGACCCTAATGTGGGCGCACAGACCAACCGCATTATCAGGATTTCCGACGGACTTATAATGGATTGACCCGATGCTCGACCTTATAAATGAAATATGGCAGACGATGCGCACCAACAAACTGCGCACGATACTGACCGGCATCTCCGTCGCCTGGGGCATATTCATGCTCATCATGCTCGTAGGGCTCGCCAAAGGTGTATTGAACTCCTTTGAGGATGGAGACTTTGCCAAACGCGCCAACATAATACAGGTGTGGCCGGGATATGCCTCGTTGCCCTATAAAGGATTAAAAGAGGGACGCGTGATAAATATCCGCAACACCGATCTTGAGAAAATCGAACGCGAAAATGCCGATATGGTCGATTATGCCGCCGCGCAATTAAGCATGCCGTCAGCCAACATATCCACACCACGCGATTACGTGAACAAGTCTTATACCGGTGTGTTTCCTGAAGCACAGGAGCAGCTTGTCATGAGTCACGGGCGCTTCATCAACGACCATGACCTTGAGACGCAACGAAAAGCGATAGTTCTCGACAAGAAAAGCGCGGAGACGCTTTTCGGCAGCGCGGACAAGGCGGTAGGCAATATAGTCAACATGACCGGGCTGTCGTTTACGGTAGTAGGAGTATATGACCACCAATGGCAAAGCAGCATATATATTCCTTACACCACGGCAAGAGCGTTGAAGGGATACGACGATAAACTCAGCACCCTGCGTGTATCCGCTTCCGGCATCAACACGCTTGAAAAAGCTGACGAACTTGAGAAAAAAGTACGCGCGACATTGGGCAAATCCGAATCGTTCGATCCCGATGACTCCAGTGCCGTGTGGGTATGGAACCGCTTTTCCAACTATATAAGCAATCTAAAGGTAACCGACATATTAAACACTGTGATGTGGGTAATCGGACTGCTGACACTGATAACGGGTATCGTCGGCGTGAGCAACATCATGTTTGTATCGGTAAGAGAACGTACTCATGAAATCGGGATACGTCGCGCCATCGGTGCAAAACCGGCGCGCATACTTAAGCAAGTGATATTGGAAAGCGTGGCGATGACAACCGTATTCGGCTATTTCGGCATACTTCTCGGCACAATAGGTACAGAGATTCTTTCACGTATGTTTGCCGGTTCGGATTTCATAAAAGACCCGACGGTCAGTATATCACTCGCCCTTGAAGTGACGCTGGTATTGATTGTTGCCGGAGCACTTGCCGGACTCTTTCCGGCGCTCCGGGCTTTAAAGATACGCCCAGTTGAGGCATTAAGGACAGAATAAAGAATGGCGCAATATGAAAAATCCCGTATTCGACATAGACAACTGGAAAGAAATCACCGCCACACTCGGCAGAAACAAGACGCGCACCTTCCTGACCGCGTTCGGTATATTCTGGGGCACGGCAATGCTTGCGATGCTGTGGGGAGGAGCACAAGGTTTTCAAGATCTGCTGCGAAGAAATTTCGCCGGATTCTCGACAAACACCGCTCTCGTGTTTGCCGGCAACACAAGCATACCATACAAAGGATTCAGTAAAGGGATGTGGTGGTCACTGACCCAGACCGACATAGACAACATGCGTAAGAGCATTCCGGAGATAAACGCGTCATCGGCAGTCACTACCTATTCGACCACGGCTATCCATGGCGACAAGAGCTATGCTACCCAGATACAAGGCATCGAGAGCCAATATCCTCTTATCAACAAGCCTGTCATATATGAGGGCAGGTTTATCAATGACTCCGACGGCAGCAATGACCGTAAGGTTTGTGTACTCGGCAAACGGGTTGCGGCAGAACTGTTCGGCACAGGTTCTCCGATAGGAAAATTCGTTGCACTCGACAACATCTATTATCGTGTTGTCGGAGTTGCCGGACAGACTTCCGAAATAAACATAAACGGTAAAATTGACGAGATGGTACTCGTGCCCCACTCCACTATGCAGCGCGCCTATAACATAGGGCAGAATGTGGGCATGGTAATCCTTTCATGCAAAAACGGGACAACCCCCACATCCATCCGTCCGCGAATAGAGCGCATCATCAGGGCAAGCCATCCTATCCATCCCGAAGACACCCAGGCGATAGAATTCTGGGATGTCTCGGAGGAATTTGCAATGGTGGAGAATGTGTTCAGCGGTGTCGACATCCTTGTTCTGTTTGTAGGCTTCGGGTCCCTTTTAGCGGGAATAATCGGAGTTGGTAACATAATGTGGATTATTGTCAAGGAGCGCACCCAGGAGATAGGTGTAAGACGCGCCATAGGCGCCAAACCGCGCGACATAATCATGCAGATTCTTTCAGAAAGTATCGTGCTGACAACTGTGGCAGGTATCGCAGGTATATGTTTTGCCGTGATAGTACTCCATATTGTTGCGATAATGACAACCGAAGACGGCAATACGCCCGGATTCCAGCTCACTTTCATGAACGCGATGACCATACTTGTCGTATTCCTGACCCTGGGGTCGGCGGCCGGTATCGTACCCGCAATCAAAGCAATGAGAATAAAACCTATAGAGGCTCTCAACGATAAATAAACAAAACTTCATCACAATAATGAAAAAGGTAATTCGCATTTTAATCTGGACTCTTGTAGCCCTGTTGTTTTTAGGCACATTTGTCTATCTGTTCTACAATTCGAGGTCAAAGACCACAGTTTATGAGATTGTGACACCGGAGATAGGCAATATCGAGCGACGCACAGTACTTACCGGCAAAATCGAGCCGAGAGATGAAATCGAGATCAAGCCTCAGATTTCAGGTATTATCTCGGAAATAAACGTCGAGCCGGGCGACCTTGTAAAAGAGGGCGACATCATTGCCAAAATCAAGGTGATTCCCGAGGAGTCGCAACTGTCATCGGCACAAAACCGCGTGGAAGTGGCACGAATTTCGATGAATCAGGCACAAATCGAACATGATCGCACGAAGTCGCTTTACGACAAAAAGTTTGTAAGCCGTGAAGAATATGAGCAGTCAGGTGTCACACTTGAGAAAGCGCGCGCCGAATATGAATCGGCTGTCGATGCGCTCTCAATCGTAAGAGACGGTATATCGACAAGCAACGCCCAACAGAGTAACACCCTTGTACGTGCCACAATCGACGGTCTTATCCTTGAAGTTCCTGTCAAGGTTGGTACTTCCGTAATCCAGGCAAACACAATGAACGATGGAACCACGGTGGCAAAAATTGCCGACATGACCAATCTTATATTCAAGGGTAAGGTGGATGAAACCGAAGTGGGATTGCTCGAGCCCGGCATGACTACCACAATATCTATCGGAGCGCTTCCCGGAGTATCACCCAACGCAGTGATTGAATACATCGCCCCGAAAAGCACGGAGGAAAACGGCTCAAACACATTTGAGCTCAAAGCTGCAATCGAAGTGCCCGACACAGTGCAGCTGCGCGCAGGCTACAGTGCGAATGCCTCCATACGCCTGAATCATGCCGACAGTGTGCTTACCATCCCGGAAGGAGTCATCGAGTGGGCAGGCGACAGCACGTTTGTGTATTGCCTGACCGCCGAAGAACCGGCACAGCAGTTTGAGCGCCGCAGCATTGTCACCGGACTATCCGACGGCATCAACATAGAGGTAAAGTCGGGTATTGACAAGACCACGCGCCTCAGAGGTAATGAGAAAAATGATTGATAAATCCATTTTACGACTGTCATGAAGCATCTGTTATTATATCCGGCACTGTTATTGGGAACCCTCCCTGCCATTGCCGAGCCCTGGGATCTCGACCGGTGTATAAGCTATGCCGTAGAAAATAATATCACAATCAAGTCGCGGCAAAACGATGTCGCATCCTCGCAGCAAAATGTCACCGACGCTAAATCACGCTATCTTCCGACTCTCTCGGCTAATGCCGGGCAGTCATGGAACATCGGGCGTGGACTTACAGCCGAGAACACGTATGCCGACCGCAACACATCCAATTTCCAATGGGGCGCATCTTTCAATCTGCCCATATTCTCAGGTCTGTCGACAACGCGTCAGGTAGCGTATGCCAAGGCAAATCTCGCCACAGTCACCGAGCAATATGAAGCGGCAAAAGAGGATATCTCGCTCAATGTAATCACTGCATACCTTCAGGTGCTCTACTGCAAAGAGCTTAATGAAGTGGCGATAGGGCAGGTCGAGCTGTCGGAATACGAGCTTGAACGACGCTCGGCACTGCTCGAAGCCGGTAAAATACCGGAAATCGACATGCTTGAAGCGAAGTCACAGCTCGCCCAGGATGAACTGAACCGGACACAGACCGCAAACGACATACGCCTCGCCCTTGTGGATCTCGCACAACTCCTTGAACTTGACGACATCGACGGTTTCGACGTAAGCCCGCTTGATGACGACTCTTCACTTCTTACATTGACGCCTGAAGATGTTTACGACGCGGCGTTGCAGCATAATCATACCATACTTGCGGCACGTAACGGTATCATCGCTTCAGATAAAAACATTTCGCTTGCCAAGACCGGCTACATACCCACTGTAAATTTCAACGCCGGTCTCGGAAGTTCCTACTACAAGATATCAGGTATGCCCAATGACCCGTTTGGCAAACAGATGAAAAACAATTACAGCACCTATTTCGGATTTTCACTGAACATACCGATATTCGACGCACTTAATACACGCAATTCGGTAAACCGGGCAAAAGTACAAAGTGTGACCGCGCGCCTTCAATACGATGATGCATGCCAGCGGCTTTTCAAGTCAATCCAGCAGGCGTATTACCAGGCTGATGGTGCCCGACATAAGCTGAAAGCAAGTGAAGTGGCGGAAGATGCAGCACAAAAAGCGTTCGAAGCAATGAGGGAGAAATATAACCTCGGAAGAGCGACACCGAGCGAATATGAGCAAAGCAAGACAAAAGCACTAAGGGCAACCGCAGAGCGCATACAGGCAGGCTACGAGCTGATACTGCGCACCCGTCTGCTCGAATTTTATGCTACGCCTCACTGATTAGTATCGCCGTATTGCTCGAGGTACGCCTCACATGCCGTGACAAGCTCGTCGTACCATTCTTTGCCGAAATAACTTGTAAGAGGGTCCTTAAGGAATTGATAAAGCCTTATGCCCTCTTTTTTTCCGAGTATCTCGGCAGCCTTGCATATTTTCCAACGGTGATAATTGACAGCCGTAAATGAGGGATATTTGGTAAGCCTAACAGGATACAGATAGCATGACGCGGGCTTCCTGAAATCGGCTATCCTTCCTTCCCGATAAGCCTTTTCGACGGCACAGTGGCACATGCCTCCCGGCTCGTAGCAGGTAAATACACAGTTCCTGCCGTCGACAATGGAGGTAACAAGGTCGCCTTCCTCGTCGATATACCCTACTCCGTGCTCGTCAATCTCTCGTTGCGCCGCCGGTGTAAGATCATCGTACACTACAGGGAGTATCTCTTTCAACTTGTCATACTCCTCACGGGTGATGGGTGCCCCCGCATCGCCTTCGATGCAACATTCGCCAAGACATTTGTCTAAATCGCAGCAAAAAAAGCGCTCGATAAGGTCAAGCGACACGAGCGCATCCTGTATCTGTAACATAATTTCTTCCGTTTCCATTTATTTACCTGAAAATAATACAGTGGTGCCGAGTAGACGGTCATACCGACCACCCGGTTCACGGTAATACACCTGTATCAGATATTCATTGACCGTAGGATAAAAATCGCCCTCCACTATTCCGGTCATACCGGTCATTGTTCCAGCCGGGACGGCAAGATACTGATAATTATAAGAACCCTGCTTTAACAGCATGGACGCCTTATAGGAATTGTCGGTATAATCGTAGTGCATGCGGCTTTCAGGATTAAAGCGACGGTTGGTGAGATCACCGTCGATAAAGATGTCATAACCCATCATGGGCGGTGTATTGAGTTTGAAATGCACCACCACGTAATCAGCCGCCACATCGCTGTAATCGGAGTTGTATTCGCGTATTTTGAATCGTCCGTTCTGGGTCATGTCGTAGACAAACTGCGTGTTGACACGCGGCACGTCGTCATAGAGCCTGAGATGATAGAACGGATCGGCATACACAATCTCTGCGACATTCATTCCCGGATAGTTGACCGATACCGTCTCGAAGCGGCGATATTCGTTGCCGGCGGGATATATAAGATTGCGCAGATGCTCATAATATGCCGTTGTGCCCGACACCCGCTGAGGCGCTGTTATCATCTGCCGGTTGTCATCCCTGCCATTCTGGGTGATGACAACTTTCAGGTCGGTGTAGATATTATGTATCGGCTCGCGGTCGACGTCAACCATAAAGTTCAGTTGCTGGTGACAGTCATTATAATCGATATCAGTGCGCGAGGTCGCCTCACCGGCTATTTTCACGACATTCTCATTTACCGAGAAACGCGCCTGAAGCAATGTCTTGTCGGGATTATCTTCGCAGTAGACACGCAAGAGATAATTGCCGGAAACGGTGAAACGCATCTGCTCGTTAGGCAACACGATGCGATAATGCACGTAATTGACAGTTGTAGCGTCGGAATACTCGTAATCCTCGACATCTCCCTGATTAAACCCATCTAAAAACTCGCTTTCCACGAGTCCGGACGGACGCCACATGGCATCGCAGTGAACGAGCGAATAACGCAGATAGCTGCGCTCGCTTGCCAATTCATCAAAACTGATAACTATGCGGTCGTTGCTTCCAAGTATCAATATAGGCTGCTGCATCTCATAGCCCTCGACCTTTACCTCCAAGGTACGGAAGGCGGGGTCAAAGATACCGCTTTGCGTATTATCGGAAAAAGCACTTATTACGCAAAAAAGGCATGAGAAAAACAGCACCAGTCTACTCTTCATCAATGTGACGGTGAAGTATAGTGATTGAATCCACGATATATTCCATGCAAGGCTTGCGGCGAGGCGTGTCGGCAAGGAGTTCGGCGCATACAATCGAGCCGTTCCGGGCGGCAAACTCCGCGCAGCAGCTCTTTATAAACGAATACACCGGAATCTTGCTTTTTGAATTATTGTCATATATCAAATCTCCCGCGACAAGGGAGAGAGCCGATACAGTGCCGCACACGTTATGCTGCCCTCCGACTCCGCCTCCAAGACCGCACGACACGGCTGCGGCTTTTTCCAGAGAAAGACCGTGTATGTCATCAAATACCATATATACGCACTGAGAACAGGTATGTCCCTCTTTTCGCAACTGCCGCGCACGTTCAATGCGCGATTCAAGTGTCACACTGTTTTTCATCGCCAGTCAATCGGTGTTTCGTTATGTTCTTTCAAATAAGTGTTTGCACGGCTAAACGGTTTTGAGCCGAAAAAGCCACGATAAACGGAGAGAGGCGAAGGATGAGGCGAGGTAATCACGCAATGACGGCTACGGTCAATAAACGCCCCCTTCTTTATTGCATAGGACCCCCACAGAATAAACACAAGATGTTCGCGGTCATTATTCAGACGCATAATCACCTCATCGGTAAATGTCTCCCAACCTCTACCCTGATGGGAGCCTGCCTGATGTGCCTGCACGGTAAGAGTCGAGTTAAGTAACAACACACCCTGACGAGCCCACCGGGAAAGGTCGCCGTCAGTAGGACACGTGTCAAGTCCGAGGTCATCCTGCACCTCCTTGAATATATTTATCAGCGACGGAGGCAGCGGCACACCGGCACCTACCGAAAAGCACAGACCATTGGCTTGACCGGGACCATGATAAGGGTCCTGACCTAAAATCACCACTTTGACCTTATCGAAAGGACACTCATCAAATGCAGCAAATATCTTAGCTGCAGGGGGATATACCGGATGAGTCCTGTCGCTATATTGCCGACGCACAAAATCGGTCAATGTCACGAAATAGGGCTTCTCCCATTCCGCAGCAAGCTCATCACGCCAGGTAGCATCTATTTTTACATTCATTTATGATTGTTCCTATACTTACATTTGCAAAACTACAAAAAACTTTGTACTTTTGCACACGAATTATCCAGAAATGTGCCCGTAGTTCAATGGATAGAATTACGGATTCCGGTTCCGTCGATTGGGGTTCGACTCCCCACGGGCATACTGAGCGGCTTCCACGCCGCTTTTCTTATACCCCTACCCCACAGGTACTTACATGTCATAATGTCATATCAATGGCGCATTGCGCTCGCTTTTTTGTAAAAGCTAATATAAATCCTTATTAGGCATCGGAGAAAGTCGTTTTTTCAGCAGACTAACATTCCACTCAATATACCCTTTGGAAATCATGAACTCAATAACTTCATCTATTTCGTGGTAATTAAGTTCAGGAAAAGCAACATTTATGTCTCTTTTTATTTCCTCTATTGTTACCCCCGCAGGATTTCTCATGATAGTTTCCATTATCTTATCTCTCACCTCTCCTCCTTTTGTCGGTTCAATAGAAGGATGATTTTGTTGTGATTCCATCGTTCTATAAATTAAATGTTAATTATAATATATCAGTATTCTCGTTGAAAAAACAGAATCGAACATGTCCATACGGATATCTGTTTCAGCAATCTTCGTCTGGTCTGGGCCAGCCATAGAGGATTGCGTTCGGATTCGCGTTGTTATGCTCCAAAATTAATTTGTCATATAGACCTGGTTCGATTTGATAACCATTCCTTTTTATAAACGACTCATTTTCTGAAGGAATATCTGCGGTAGAACAAATACGCACATTTACTCTTTTTTGTTGCAGAATGCAGACATTTCTCTCTATCCGGTTTATCACAGCAGGTCTTAGATCCAGCATTTCATCATATAGACGATTGTCTTTGATTATAAAGATACTTTCCATGTTCAATCACTTTATTTATATGTTACAATAAGGAGCAGATTTCTACTCTCTGAAAAATCCAATTAAAATAATGAATAATCAGATTAATCTGCCTTTTGCAAATATATCAGGTTTATGGGAAATATTCAAAAATACATAGGTGATTTATCATATTATATCATATTTCCACCCGTCTAAGACGCACGGCAAAAAATATTTCATGACCTTTGCCTAAAGGTCATGTATTAATGTCTAAAATCCAATCAGATGCAAATTTAGGTATGTAACTTTGGGATAAATGACAGAACTTATCCCATGGGCTTGCAAAGAGAAAACATATCGTTAGAACGGCTTTTTAATAATGAAGGGCAGATTCCCGGACTGCCAAGGAATCCCCGCCTTATCAATAAGAGGAGATTCAAGAAACTATGCCGTTCCATAAAGTCACTTCCGGAAATGACGGAAGCACGTGACCTCATAGTATATCCCTGCGGTGACGGTTACATCGTCATCGGGGGCAACATGCGCTTGAAGGCATACCGTGAACTTGGATGGCGACAGGCACCATGCTGCATATTGCCGGAACACACGCCTGTCGACAAGCTCCGGGAAATCCTCATTCAGGACAACAACCCTTTCAGCGAAAATGACAGCCGTCTGCTCGCCGAGGAATGGAACAGCGTGGAACTGGAGGAATGGAGGTTTGACGTGTGGCAGGACAGCGAGGATGACAAAGCACCCACTACCCGGAAACAAAAAGACACAGACAAGGAGACAAAGCCTGATGGATCCGATTTCTTTGCCATGATGTTAGGCGACAGGATATACGAGAGCAACAACGATTTCGACATTCCCACCCTGCGCATGGATGAGCAGCCGGTATCGGGATTGCTGTTGCCTTTCTCCGCATGGGGAGCTGACACCCGTCTGAAGAAAGATGTGCAAACCTATCATTTCTATGTGGAGGATTACCGCTTCGAGGCGATATGGAAAGACCCTACCGTGGTACTCAATAGCGGATGTGATGCCGTTATAGAGCCTAACCTGTCATTGTTCGACACAACTCCCGTGGCTTACGGGCTGCAACAGATATACAAGAAGCGTTGGATTGCCCGCTACTTTCAAAAATGCGGCGTGAAAGTGTATGCCGACCTGAACGTGGCGCGCAAGTTTTACAAGTACAACCGCATGGGCATCCCTAACGGGTACAACGCCTTTGCCACGCGCGGATATGCCGACCGTCAGGAATACCTGAAGTCGGAGATAGAGATTGCCCGTGAAATATCGGGGAAAGACACCCCCAACATGATAGTCTACGGTGGCGGCGAGAAGATAAAGGAGCTGTGCGTACAGAATAATGTGCTCTATGTGGAGCAGTTCATGGCAAACAGAGTTAAGAAAACCAAGAAAGGAGGCGATAATGGCTAAGACATCCGGTAATGTACGTGGGGCTAACATAAATCATGAAGCCATCGACAAGGCGAGGTCAATACTGAAACACTTCGACTTCCACTGGCAGATGGTTGAATAAGGGTATTCCGAGGCGAGAGACCGTGCGCGTTCACAGATGCGTGAGTTCGACCGGTATGCCCGTATGGCGGGGTCAAAGAAAATAACGCGCCAGCTGCGCAAGGAATGGGTCCAGAAATACGAGGCGGCACGAGATATGAGAAGAATGTTTTGAGTATGGCTAAGACATCAGGGGGGGGTAAGAAATTCCCATTGGAAAGGTAATATCTATACGGTGGGTGGAATTAGAAAAGAGTATTATGAACTGAATGAAGAACGAAAGACCGTTATACGCTCTATGAGTAAGGAGGTGGCAAAGGAGATGTGGAGGAATCTGCATGGAAAGTCTGTCGTGCTTGATGCTGGTGGGAGCAGGATAAATGTCCAGTTCACTAAGAGCGGAATTGACCATGTGGCTCGCGATGTAATGATTGTATTAAGTGGAAAGTACATGAGTCACAACTCAATGATTCACATAGACGGAATACTTGCAAAATCTGAGTATGTACCTACAAGTCACAGCCTTTACAAAGGGAGAAAAGATGGAAAAGAATTATTTTTCAGATATAGAGACAACGATGGAAGGGGTATTTACTTTAAGGTAGCTTATGACAGGAAAGAAAGCAATGCTGGACGACACTATCTTTATTCTGTTACAGACAGGTAATAAGAAGCCCGCAAAGCCGACCCGGACTATCTGCCGGAGTTTTGCGGGGATAAAGACACGCGCGGCAGTACGAGCGTGTTATCAGGGAGAGCAATGTCGTACAACATCATCAAACGGGGGCAACCCTTACTCCGACCCGTGCATCCTACAAATACAAAAGTACGAATAATATTTGAAACCAAATAAAAATCGGTTTAAAAACGGTTGAAATGGCAGGTAAAAAGGACATATACAAGTGTGGGAAGCATACCCAGTTGTCAAGCACGAAGCAGCCGAGGAATAGCGGCAGGAAGCCAAAGCTATATACACTTGTCAAGAAAATGTTTAATAAGTAAAAATAGAGTAAATATAGACAATTTGTGTGAGGAATAGATTTGATTTTGTTAGATTATTTTTATATCTTTACGGAGGTTAACCTCGATCTGTCCTCACCATGCGCGATTACATACTCATAGAAGACCTTGCCGCCGACGACCGCCCACGTGAAAAGGCGTTGCGCAACGGCATAAACTCACTGAGCAATGCCGAGTTAATAGCCATCATATTTGGCAATGGCATCAAAGGCAAGTCAGTGCTCACCATGAGTCAGGAATTGCTTGCGCGCAACAACGGCAGGTTGTCGGATATCGCCCGTAAGGGCATCCGCGAGATTGTAAAGGAAAATCCGGGAATAGGACCCGCGAAAGCCATATCACTCGCAGCCGCAATCGAACTTGGCATGCGCTGTCAGGCTGAAACACCGACCGAGCGCATAAGAATCGCCGGAAGCCAATCGGTCTACGACATGATGCGCTCCAAGCTACAGTTACTCAATCATGAAGAGTTCTGGATTGTTTTGCTCAGTCGTGCCAATCTTGTGATAGACACCATGCGGCTGAGCCAAGGAGGAAGTGCCGGTACGGTCGTAGACACAAAACTACTTTTCAAGAGAGTATTGGAGTATGGCGATGTAGTCGCGGGAATAATCTTAGTACATAATCACCCGTCGGGCACTTGCCACCCAAGCCGGGAAGATGACATGCTCACACAACGAATAAAAAACGGTGGCGAGCTACTTGACATCAGAGTGCTCGACCACCTTATAATAACCCCGTCGTCATACTACTCCTACAACGACGAAGGACGGATGACATGACAAATCAGACCGGTACAGCCGCCGGCTCTTTCCACAGTGAGCCGGCGACTTCGAGAAGAAGCCTTATCTTATCCCATTGCGACTGCCAGGTAAGTGCCAAAGCCTCGTCGCTGTGAAATCCACATCGCGGACTTATGCCAAGTTTGTCGCAATCTACATATTTTGATGCCTCCGCTATGCTTTCGGCAAGCATCTGCTGACTTTCCATCTGAGGATAATGCGAGGCAAGAAGACCAAGCACCACTTCGGTACCGGCAGGTATATACCGCAACGGGGCAAAGTTGTTGTCAAGAGTTATATCAAACTCGACAAGAAAACGGTCGACATGCAACCCGGCAAACAACGCCGGCGCAACAAACTCGTAATCACCGGCAGGACTCCATGCCGTATGGTGATTTCCGCGACAAATGTGGCAAGCCACAAACATATCACCCGGAAGCGCATCAATGACCCGGTTGTTAATATCAACAAGCCGACCTATGACAGCCGTGACATCCTCACCATCGACAATCAGACGGTCAAGAGAATCAGGATCACAAAATCTGCCCCAGCAGTTGTCATCAAACTGTATGTGGCGGCATCCAAGCTCATAAAAACGGTTCAACGTCATCACGTAGGCATCGACAATATCATGAATCAAATCATCGTCAGAGCCATAGTAATGCAATATATTGCCATTGTGGGACTTTAGGGTCATAAACAGCTGAGAAGGTGCGGGCACTGTCTGCTTCACCTTACTGTCACCGGCTATTCTGCTTACAAACTCAAAATGGCTGAAAAAGAGATGAGCGGGATTGTAACGCACTTTCCCGGAGAGCAACGCGAGGTCGCACATCACCTCCTGCGGCTGATACAGATGCCCCTCGGTGATTGTCACCTTTTCTATACCCTCAAGCCCGTAAAAGAAATCATTAGCCCAATGACTACGACGGTATTCCCCGTCAGTAATCACGGTAAGACCTGCAGCTTTCTGCTGCTGGACAAGCCCGGTGACACATTCATCCTCGATTATGCGCAGCTGTTGACTGTCAATACTTCCGGAAGCATGCTGCGCCCTCGCTTCCTTCAATCGTTCAGGCAGTATAAAACTGCCAATTATCTCGGCGTGACTCAACGCCGAAGTAAAATTATGAAAAGTTTTTTTCATGACAAATTACTGTTTGTCAATTGAAAAATATTTTCGTATCGTGCATCTAACCCACGAGAATTACACGACCTTTAAGAAAAGGCAGGTCTTCTGACTTGTTCCGGAGTGGTAAATCCTTCCCAAACATCAATTCATTCAGTGGATATTTCTCACCATCCTGTGATAGAACATACAGCAGCGGGACTGTCCGGGATTCTCACCCGGTTCCCTATTAATGCCGTCAAGGCAACCTTTTCTGTCTGCAAAATTATATAATCCGCAAGAAAGCCCCGTCAACTAATCGCAAAAATTAGTTAACAGGGCTTCCGCGATATAAAATTTGGATTTATGTCTTATAGACATGTGGCTGAATGGAGAATCTCGGAAAGCGACGGATGGGCATGGATAGTTGAGGCAATCGCATCGACAGGAAGTGCCGATGACATGGCAAGTGCCGCTTCCTGAACCAGGTCGGCGGCGTGTGTCCCACAAACATGGCATCCAAGAATAAGGCGAGTGTCGGCATCGACTATAAGTTTCAGCAGACCGTCAGTCTCCCCCATCGCCTGTGCCTTTCCATTTGCACGGAAAAGCGATTTCGTAACCTTGTAATTCAGCCCGGCTTCCTTGCACTGCTCTTCGGTAAGACCGACCATCGCACATTCCGGCAAAGTGAATGCCACAGCAGGCACGACACCAAGATTGACATCAGCACCCATGACCGTCGCACCTTGTGCCGACGCCACATGAGCAAGCATCATGCGGGCATTTACATCGCCTATGGCATACACGCCGGGAACAGACGTGGCAAAGGTATCATCGACAACTATCGCACCACGGCTAAGGGAGATGCCTATTTGTTCCGCACCTTCGGGAATTACCGGGCGACGACCGACAGCCATCAGCACTTCATCGACCTCAACGGAAGCCGACTTTCCCTTTACAATGTATTCCACACGCTTTTCCGTTGTTATCTCCGTGACCTGCGAGCCGGTGATTATCTTCATGCCCTCACGGCTAAGTGAGGTACGGAGACGTTTCGCTATATCGCGGTCAAAGTTTGGCAAAATCTCCTTGCAATATTCAATGACTGTCACGTCCACGCCGAAAGCCGACAGGATACAGGCAAATTCCATGCCTATTACTCCGCCTCCAATTATCGCTATTGACGAAGGCAGCTTCTCCAACGCCAACAACCGGTCGCTGTCTATCGCAAGAGCAGCACCGGGAATATCGAGCGATGCAGGTCGGGAACCTGTGGCTATCACGATACGCGGTGCCGTATAAACCTCACCGTTTACCTCAACCGTATCAGACGCAGTAAAACGCGCCTCACCGGTCACTATTTCGGCATTGGAAAGCATCAGCGCCACATTATCACGCAGAGCCGCAACAACGGCATCCTTACGTTCAGCCGCTTTCGTGTAGTCGAGACAAACCGAGCCGACGCTCACGCCAAATTCCGAAGTACAGCCAACCAGGCGCATCATCTCGGCTGAGCGGCACAAAGCCTTTGTAGGGATACATCCACGGTTAAGACACGTGCCACCGAGGCGGTCACGCTCTATCACCGTCACGGAACGCCCCTGCTTCAAGGCACGGGAAGCAACTTCCATGCCTCCCGGTCCGGAGCCTATGACTATAATATCACTCTTGTGCATTTTCCTTCAATTCTTCATACGTGACCACAGGATGCAGGGCAGCCGCAGTATCATCGGGGTGACGCACAGGCGTATTATGTGGCGCATCTTTAACCAACTCCGGAGTTTCTGCCGCCTCACGCGCTATCTTGTGCATGACCGATATAAAATCATCAAGCGTCTCCTTGCTTTCCGTCTCCGTAGGCTCGATCATGAGCGATTCATGGAAAAGCAGAGGGAAATAGATTGTCGGGGCATGGTAGCCGTAATCGAGCAAGCGTTTTGCCACATTGAGCGTAGTGACACCTGTAGACTTATCGGCAAGACCATCAAATACAAACTCATGCTTGCACACCACGTCGACGGGTAGCAGATAGTCGTCACGCAACGACTCTTTCACATAGTTGGCATTAAGCGTGGCAAGAGGACCGACCATCTTCAGTCCACCCCTACCAAGCGACAGAATATAGCATAGCGCGCGCATCGCTACAGCGAAATTACCGAGTGTACCGGTAACCTGACCCAGTGACGCATCGGAATAAACGATGTCAAATGTACCGTCATCTTTCTTTACGACACGCGGATTGGGCAGCAGATGTTCAAGACCCTTGCGTACCCCGACCGGACCGGCACCGGGACCGCCCCCGCCATGTGGGGTTGAAAAGGTCTTATGCAGATTTATGTGCATGACATCGAATCCCATGTCACCGGGTCGTGCCATTCCGACAAGCGGGTTTAGATTTGCCCCGTCATAATATAATAATGCTCCTGCATCATGCACCAGAGAGGCTATTTCCGGGATGTTGCGTTCAAATATTCCGAGGGTATTGGGATTGGTCATCATCACAGCCGCCACAGTATCATCAAGCAGAGGGCGCAGGTCATCGACATCCACGGTGCCATCCTCACGGCTTTTCACCTCCACCACCTTAAGTCCGGCAACAGCTGCACTGGCGGGGTTGGTGCCGTGAGCAGAATCAGGCACAATTACTTTTACACGCTTGTCATCACCCCGTTCTGCATGATAAGCGCGTATCACCATCAATCCCGTAAGCTCACCGTGTGCACCCGCGTATGGATTAAGCGTGAACTCGCTCATGCCGCCAATCTCGGCAAGCATCTGCTGAAGCGTATAATAAAGTTCAAGCGCACCTTGAACGGTTGATGCAGGCTGATAAGGATGAAGCGATGCAATCACAGGGTCGGAGGCAATTTCCTCATTAATCTTGGGATTATACTTCATTGTGCATGACCCGAGAGGATAGAAGCCTGTATCCACACCAAAATTATTGGTGCTCATATTATTATAGTGGCGCACGACAGCCGGTTCGTCAACCTCAGGCAGCTCCGGAGCATCCCCACGAAGCAGAGCCTCCGGCAACTCATCGATAGACGCGGTACATCCGTTTGAGGGCAACCGATATCCCCCACGCCCTTTTCGTGAGAGTTCAAAAATCAGTTTGCCGTAGTATTCTCTATTCATAACAGTAATGACTTTCGTAATTAATTATCTGTGGTTTCGCCCGACAGCGATGAAACAATCTCAACATAACGGTCAAGGTCGGCGCGCGACTGCATCTCGGTAACGGCAATCAATATCTCATGGTCACCGAGTTTTACACCGGGGAGAATCCCTTCAGCCACTCCGGCAGCAATTATATCATCCACTTTGTCGACAGTGGTCATTACAAATTCATTGAGAAAACTTGTACCCGGATAGGTCAATCTCATCCTGCCCGTAGAGGCAAGCCGTTCGGCAAGATAGTGCGCTCCGGCATATCCTATCCGGTTTACCTCCTTAAGCCCCCCGGTACCGAGTAACGACAGATACACGCTTACAAAGAGAGCCATCAACCCCTGATTGGAACAGATGTTACTTGTGGCTTTCTCTCGGCGTATATGCTGCTCACGTGCCTGTAGGGTGAGCACAAACACGCGTTGCCCGCGGTCATCGACAGTAGCTCCGACTATACGACCCGGCATCTTCCTCATGAGCGCCTTGGTTGCGCAAAGATAGCCAAGATACGGACCTCCGAAATCAAGCGGCATTCCGAGCGACTGTGCATCACCCGCAGCAATATCGGCACCCCACTCTCCCGGCGACTTTATTACTCCAAGAGCGGAAGCGGGCGAGTTCATTACCAAAAGAGCCTTGGCGGAATGTACCGCATCGGCTACCCCCGAGAAATCCTCAAGTATGCCGAAACGATTTGGAGAAGCCACAATCACTCCCGCAACGTCGCCTTCGGCAAGCATTACGTCGAGATGTTCGCGCGAAGTTGCGCCGTAACATTCCGGAATCAAGTCGAGCCTGACCCCGTGATAACGCGCATAGGTGTCGACAACAGCCTTCACCTGCGGAAGCACCGTGTCGGATATCAGCACACGATTGCGCTTACGTGAAGCAGCCACAGTCATGAGCATCGCCTCGGCTGTGGCGGTGGCACCGTCATACATCGAGGCATTTGACACATCAAGTCCCGTAAGCGACGCCATCATTGACTGGTATTCAAATATATATTGAAGCGTACCTTGCGATATTTCCGGCTGATAAGGCGTGTAGGCGGTAAGAAATTCCGACCGAGCCAACACCGACTTCACCACAGCCGGTGTATAGTGGTCATAATAACCGGCACCGGCAAAACAGGTCAAACGGCGGTTATTGTCGGCGAGAGACCGGAAAAAATCACGCACCTCCTTCTCGCTCATTTCATCGGGGAGGTCGTAGTCACGCTTCAGTAGCAGTTGTTCCGGGACATCGGAATACAGCTCGTCAAGCGATTTCATGCCACACTTGTCAAGCATGGCAGTGATATCCTCAGTCGTATGAGGCAAATAACGATGTAGCATAATTCTACCCGAAATTATAAGATCTCACCTGAAGAATCAATGACATATTTCGGCGTATGCCGCCTCGTCAAGAAGGGCGTCAAGCTCGGCAGGATCGTCAATGCTTACCTTCATAATCCAATTAGCCATCGGATCCTTATTGATAAGTCCCGGCTCGTCGACGAGGGCGAAATTCACCTCCTCAACCTTACCGGTGACAGGGGAAATGAGATCGCTTGCCGCCTTCACACTCTCGATAGCGCCGAAATCCTCGCCGGCAGTTACATCGTCGTCAACTTCAGGTAAATCGACATACACTACATTGCCAAGCTGTTTCTGTGCATAGTCGGTGATGCCGACAAAACCTGATGTGCCTTCTACTCTGATATATTCATGACTGGGGGAATAATAAATCTTGCTCATTGTAATATGTATTAATTTTTATAACTCTTTTTGTAAAATTTCTTCTTGACAACCTTTGCCGGAAAAGTCTTGCGACGTATGCGCACCTGAAGCGGGGTGTCAATCACCGAATATGCCGCCTCGACCAGGGCGAGCGCAATACTCTTGTCGACCGATATGGCATGGTAACCGGTGGTGACAACGCCTACAGGTTCACCGTCGGCATTCAGCACTTCGTAGCCATGACGCGGAATCGCACGGTCAAGCAGCTCAATGCCCACAAGTTTGCGTTTCACTCCATCCTGCTTGAGTGCCATCACCGCATCCTTGCCGATAAACTCGTCCTTGTCAAGCTTGACAAAAACACCGAGTCCCGCTTCAAGCGGTGATATGTCATCGCCAAGTTCATTGCCATAAAGGGGCAGCCCTACCTCAAAACGCAGGGTATCGCGACATCCGAGTCCGCAAGGCTCCACTTTTCCGGAGGAAAGAAGTTTATCCCATAACGTGTTTATCAAATCGGGCGATGCATATATCTCGAAACCGTCTTCCCCGGTATATCCGGTACGGCTGACAATCACGCTCTCGCCGCTGATATCAAGGGTCTTGAATGTATAGAATGTGAGTTCGGCGCAATCCAGTCCCAATATACCGGTCATGACTTCTTCCGAAAGCGGACCCTGCACAGCAAGTTCACCGAGACAGTCACTCATGTTGTCGACCATCACATCGTAACCTTCGGCACATGAGCGTATCCACGCCACATCTTTATCTATGTTGGAGGCATTGATGACAAGGAAAAAATCATCGTCATCTCTCTTATATACGAGAAGGTCGTCGACCACACCTCCTGCAGGATTGAGCATCATGCCGTAAAAGCATTTCCCCACAGGAGCATCAGTCACATCGTTGGTAAAAATATGATTGACAAATTTCTCGGCGTCGGCACCTGTCACCGACACTTCTCCCATGTGGGACACATCAAACACACCACATCCATGACGCACTGCGTTATGTTCCTCCACTATCCCTTTATACTGTATCGGCATCACAAATCCGCCGAAAGGACTCATCTGCGCCCCGAGAGCGACATGCTTGTCATAAAGGCAGGTCCTTTTTTCATTTTCCATTATTATCAGGTATTATAATATTTAAAAGTTGTTGTCGTTTTAAAGAAGCAATTACTTTAGAGGGGTCAATGCCGTCCAGAGCCTTTTCCACTGCCTCGCGGGTATATGTCACACCACGCAACGGCTCTATTATCTCCTTATCTATATCGCCCACCGGGAAATAATCGCCGGCAAGATTGAGATCAGTAATCCTGTCACCCTTCAATTCAATCTCCACCCAAAATTCACCCGTGCCTTCCACTCGCAATGAATGGCTGCGCGAGCATTGCGGATTCTTGCCATAAATCCATTTGTCAGTGAAATAAGGGCGCGACATTTCTTCAATTCTTGCAATATCCGCAGCGTCAAGGACTATTTCACCGTCACACATCGAAGCCCGTACGTGATGCTTAAACTCGTCAAGCGACATATCTGTATGCTCACGTAACACTGTTATGTGGCTTTTAACCGAATCTACTCCTTTGGAACGGAGCTTAGCCCCTGAAGGAGAAATCGCTGCCGACATGTGGGCGATATCAGTATCGTATAGCATGGTGCCATGCACGATACTTCGCCCGGGGATATGATAAAACGCATTGCCCGACACTTTTTTGCCATCTATCGTAACATCATTTCTGCCACTGCTTTTTGCGTCAATGCCTATTTCCCGGAGCATCAAAGCCACTCTTTCAGTATAATCCGAGAAAGTAGTCACCACATTATCACTTGAGACAATGTAACTGAACATAATATTGTCCATATCGGCATATACACATCCGCCTCCGCTCTTTCGGCGATAAAACGAGATGTTGTGATCACGGCAATAAGAGAGATTCACCTCATTGTCTATGAGCTGGTTTCTGCCAAATATTACAGTGGGCTTAACCTGCCACATGAAAAAAAGCTCATAAGGAAAGCGACGAGCCACATATTCCTCCATCGTGAGATAAAAAGGAAGAGGCCTCACGTCATTATCCGGCAAGGAAACGTATTTCATGGGCAAACGTGTTTTCTTGGTTAATTTTAACTTTTCCAAAGATAGGTAATGTTTTTGACATTTTCAATATCCGAAGCAAAATATATTCATATAAAACGAAAATCCGGATACGCTCTCGCGCCGCCGGATTTCAAACCTATGATTCACTTATTTGTTGTTGCTTCGTTATTTACAAATCAATATCACTTTTCCAGTCACCCTCCGGCAACCGGGAAAACTTATTCGGAATGTAATTCGGAATGTGTTTTATCGGCATCGGATAGGTTGACGCAAATATAGCTTCTGCATTTTAAAATTACAAACACAGAAGCTATATTTAATAAATTTTAACTAAATTTCTATTTAGTGCCGAGTTCTTTGATTGCTCCGGTCACAGGATTAAGCAGCAGATAGGCAGGTGCTTTCTTATCGGTAAACATCTTGGGGTCAAGCCCGAATGTTATCCCATACTGTGCGGCATCAATGCTTCCTTCCCAGAATGTCTTGCCATTATAATCAATCTCCAATGACGCAGTCCCGGGGATACAATAGGCTACACCACCCTTGGGAAACTCTTTCTCCTCCCCCTTGTCATTCAACGGCATTTTACCGCGGGAGGTGATGTCAAGCGTCAACATTACCGGATCACCGGAAAGGTCGGAAGCATCAACAATACCATCCAGAGCCGAAACTCGTGCGATAACATGATTCTTCACCTCGTCACCCGGCACGTATGTAAATGTGCGTACAGTCGTGGAATGTTGCTCCGTACCGACAAACATCGCGGTAAGCGCGGCTTCCTGTGCGGTAATCTGATCCATGACAAGCTGCATCGCCGTGCCATCCGGAGGCATCTGGTCAGCCTGACCTGTGATAAGGTCGTTGCGACTCTGACGCAACTCATATATACGTTGGGCGGCAAGTTCGGCGCGTTTTGCCGACGACTGGCTTTGTAACATTTCCTCGTTCACTACCTGACGTGCCGCAGAAGTCTCCAATGGCGTAGGAAGCGGTTTCACCGGTTCGGGAAGCACCGGTGACTCCGGCACCTCCACCTCTTCATAATTAATCGCGAGTGGAAGATTGTTCTCATCCATTATAAGAAACGGAGAGAAACCGCCCTTGAATTCCATCAGATAACGCTTGTCATCGTCAGCGACACCGCGCGCGTTGACAACCACCTGTTTAACCGACCATGATTCTGACGGTTCAGTCACAGGATTATCCACATTCAGGTATTTTTTGGCATATTTATAAAACTCACCGGGTTTCTTCACTACCCGTTCAGCCTCAATGGTAATATCAAGCACGGTTACAGGCAAAGAGTAGACCAGCCCGTAGTCGTTAGCTTTCGTAGCAGTGAATTTCTGGGTTGTCTGCGCAGTGACAGCCGAGGCAAAAGCCACAGAGCAAGCAAGCATCAATACAGTTTTTTTCATAATCGGCAATTTATCATTTGCTGTAGTTATTTCTATCTCATTATATCACGCAACGCCATGCCTACGCAATCAGCGACATCTGATGCCAAAACACCATATTCCCCATGAATCTCAGCGGCAAGCGAACCTGCATATCCATGAATATACGCGCCAAGCGTGGCGGCGAGATCGGGCGAATATCCCTGGGCAAGCAACCCGGTAATAATACCCGTAAGCACGTCACCGCTTCCCGGAGTGGCAAGAGCCGGAGTTCCGCTTGCAGTGAAGAACAGGCGGTGGTCAGGGCGTACAATGGTCGTATAATGACCTTTGAGGAGTATTACAATATTATAAGTCTGAGCTTTCTGCATCGCAGTGACAATACGCGCTTCATGTGATAAATGTTCACCGAACAACCGGTCAAATTCCCCGGCATGAGGAGTAATAACCGACATCGGCGGTATCATGTCAAGTATCATGGGACGCTGCGCGATGCAGTTCAACCCATCGGCATCGATAAGCAACGGTTTTGTCGAATGGTTGACAAAGGTCTCAACGGCCCGGACAGTGAGGTCATGCGTTCCAAGGCCCGGACCGAGAGCAATCGCATCATATTCATGACGCAGATTAATCTCCGTAATACCGCTGTCATTGTGGTCAACCTGCACCATAGCTTCGGGGACAGAGGTCTGCATGACGGTGAATCCGCATCGGGGTACATGTACTGTCAGCTTTCCGAGTCCGGCACGTAACGCGCCGCGAGCCGCAAGCTGTGCCGCACCGAGCATCCCGAAACTGCCCCCTACAATCATTGCCGAGCCATAATCGGCTTTTGAGGTGAACTCGCCGCGTGGATGTAACAATCTGCGTGCGTCATGCTTCTCAAGCAGGAAATATTGCGTGACGGTATTTTTAATTTCTGTCGAGCTCAGCCCTATGTCAAGCACCTTCCATTCGCCAAGGAACTCGGCGTTATCGGATATAAAGAAAGAAAGACGCGGGAACTGTACGGCAAGAGTGAGGTCGGCATGAATGATGTTGCGGCGCAAATTATCTTCATTCCATTCGGCGAAAAGCCCTGACGGCACATCAATCGATACAATCTTTGCCTTTGAATTATTGATATAATCGACAAGCGAACGGAATCCGCCGGTAAGCGCCTCTCTCAGCCCGGATCCAAAAAGTCCGTCAACGACAACAGCCCCGGGAGTTATCACCGGAGGAGTGAAATCGCCTGTAACTTCAATAAAATTGACATCACCGAGGTCGAGAAGACGTTTACGCGCATAGGCACATCCATCGCTCAACCGATTAAACACATTGAAGAGCAAGGTTTCAACAGTATAGCCACGTTCGACAAGCATACGCGCCACGACAAGCGCGTCAGCACCGTTGTTACCGTGACCGGCAAATACCCATACCTTTTTGTCGGGACGCCACCTTGCCGTAATCTCCGCCATCATCGCAGCGGCAGCCCGTTCGATGAGTTCATTAGACGACACCCCCTCTTTCTCTATTGTATATTGCTCGATAGCTCTTATCTGGTCGTTAGTAAATATTTTCATCTCCGATAAAGAATATTTAAATGGTTCATGCGAAGCCAGCCACAAATTTACAAAAATATATGGCGAGAAATGGCAAAAAATACGTAAATTTGCGCAAACAAAAAGAACGATGGATAAAGTGACCTACAACGGCTTGACATTTGAGCCTTATATCACTCATGAAACTATACAGTGCCGTATCAACGAAATAGCGGCACAGATTACCAAGGATTATGCCGGAAAACGGCCTCTGTTTCTCTGTGTGCTGACAGGTGCGTTCCCGTTTGCCGCCGACCTCTTCCGGTCGATAGACATTGATGCCGAGATATCTTTCATCCGCCTTAAAAGCTATGAAGGGACATCGACATCAGGCAAGGTGAAAGAGGTCATGGGGCTTACTGAAGACCTCACCGGACGTGACATCATCATCGTGGAGGATATCATCGACACGGGTACCACCATCAAAAAGCTAACCGAAGATCTCCGGGCAAAGAATCCGGCGTCAATCAAGGTAGCCACCCTGTTGCTGAAGCCGGAGTCGCTGCAACACAAGCTTGCGCCGGACTATGTAGGATTCACGATAGAGCCGAAATTCATAATCGGATTCGGTCTCGACCTCGACGGACTTGCCCGCAATCTACGCGACATATATCAGCTGAAGCAGTAATAACCGAAACCGAACCTATGTTTTTCTCAACTAAAAATTGAGATTATCTATTCAATATATTTTTAATTCTTGTCATGTTTAATATTGTAATTTTCGGTGCCCCCGGGAGTGGAAAAGGCACCCAAAGTGAACGTCTGATTGACGAATACGGATTATATCACATTTCCACCGGGGAAGTACTCCGCGACCATATCGCCCGCGGCACCGACCTCGGCAAAGTCGCCGAAACCTATATCTCACAAGGGCAGCTCATACCCGACGACCTTATGGTTGATATACTCGCCCATGTACTCGACAACAACCCGGAAACTTCCAAAGGCGTTATTTTTGATGGATTTCCCCGCACTATCCCGCAGGCAAAGGCTTTGAAGAAAATGCTTGCCGACCGCAATTCCAAAGTACATGCCGTAGTAGGACTTGAAGTCGATGACAAAGAGCTTGTCGACCGTCTTATCAAGCGCGGACAGGAATCAGGTCGCAGCGATGACAACCTCGACACAATTAACCGCCGCCTCGAAGTGTATCACAACCAGACCTCACCACTGCGTGAATATTACCAAAGCGAAGGTAAATACCACGCCATCCCTGGTAGCGGCAAGGTAGACGAAATTTTTGACACAATCAAAAGCTCCTTGAAAAAGGTGCAGGAATAAAAATAAGATTCATCATGGAAGAAAGTCCGGTCAACGCTGCAATTTCAGGCATATATTCAGCCTTGTCACGCAATGAGCTCGTCGAAGCGTCAATGCTTGCGGAGGAAGTGCTGGGCGACATCTTCCGTCAATGGCAAAAGCACAAAGGCGACAACGAGGCGTGTGAACTCGTTGCCGCCACTTGTGCGTATGTCGCGGTCATGACGGCAATGCAACGCCATCAGGAGGCATACGCCGCTTGCATGACGGCATTTGCCTATACCGCGCCATACAAAGTCGAGCCCGCGGGACTCCTGTCACTATGCCTCATGACATGGAATATCCTCGAACAGACCCTTAATTCGACGCGTCCTGCCGACAACACCGCGGCGCGTGACCATGTATCGGCAATCACAACATGCTTAGGCAGCCTTATGTATAAATATTATTATGCGACAGGAAATGACAATCCCGATGATCCCGCACTTCCTGACGCTTATCATGCCTTGCGCGTAATCACCGGGCTTGTCAACATAGACCCGGCTCTCGCCGACACTAAAAAGGCGATCAGCGACCTGCTGCGCCACAGCGAGGCAATAGGGCTTATACAATAACAGCTGTCATTTTTTCAGATTTTCCATTATCCACCTGTAGTGACCGCGTTCGGTTTCTTCCGATGTCCAATGCTCATTTACAGGAGTGAGCAGACACTCCTTGGGCGATGGTATGATATTGTAGACAATGTAGCTTGTCGAAGGCGGACATGTATTGTCGTTGTAACCCCACGTCATTCTTACAGGACATTTAAGATTACGGGCGAAATTAACCACATCATAATACTGATAGGTACGCAACAATTCCGGAGTGGCAAGCGACGGGTCTTTGCGGATATGATGAGGATAGCCACCGGCTTGACCGCTGACATAGCGTGACATATCGGAGAGTGCGGGATGATTTGCGGCACAACCCGTGACACGCGAATCGAGCATTGCAGTGGTTATGGCAAGTGCACCGCCCTGACTGCCCCCCTGGGTAAAAAGATTTTTCCCGTCCCACTGAGGAAGTGATGTAAGAAGATCAAGAAAACGGCGACATCCGAGATATACATCTTTCATATAGAATGAATCGGGATGTTCGACCCCGGTCATCAGATACTCACCTATCTCTTTGCGGTGGGCGGCAAACTGTTCTTCAGAAAGTTCGGGGTGAAGTCCGTGAATCTCAATTTCAAGACGTATCGCCCCTCCTTCACCATAATAGCGATGACGCATCGGTTCCTTGATTGTCTTCACTCCGGCGCCCGGAGGAGTAAGCACCGCAGGATACCTCCCGTCACCTTTAGGGATAAACAGATACCCGTACATGGCGCGACCTTCAGGATTTAATTGAAGTTTGACAAGACTGCATGACATTTTATCGGTAGAGTATTTCTCGACAGGCGCGGAAGTGTATGTCAGCGGAAATTCTTTATCTTTCGCTACCGCATCACTCCAGTATTCAAGGAAATCATCAGGCTGCTGAGTGTATGGAACAAGTCGCTCCGGTGAAAAGCCAACCTTGACATGATGGGAGGTACGTGCGCCGTCAATAATCGCAGAAAGACGCAAATCACGGAAACCGGGCTCGGTTAATGTGCCTATATCAAGTACCCCTTTACCATTCTCGATAAAAACAGTTCCGGATGTGTCGGCAGGCATTTCGTCATCGCCGATGGCGTAATCTATGGTAAGCGTGTCTACCGGTATTCCATAACGGTATAATTGAATGTCGATGACAGCATTTTCTCCTGTTTCATAAAGCCAGTCGGGATGGTCGGGCGTTGTCACCCACAGCATGTCATCACGATAAGGATAATTTTCGGCATTTGCTTCAATCGCGGCAAACAGCGACAGTGTGATTAATGAAGTTTTCAACAGATTCATGGTCAAAAGATTATAGCGATTATAATAAAAACATAAGGACACGCACCCACGTGCATGTCCTTATTTATGATATCATTTTATTAGAATAGATAAGCTGCGGTAATAGTCCAGAAACGGTCATTTCCTTTTACTCCGGCATTACCCATTTCGGAATCAACATATTTTACAGCATCATTTATACCAAAGCCATAGCTTGCAGCGACTTGAAGATGTTTGAGAAGTTCAACTCCAAGACCAAAGTTCCACGACACATCACACTTTTTATTCTCCATGTCTTTTACAACACTTTTACTACAAAGGAAATCAAATTCAGGTCCGGTAGTAATAAACGGAGTAATTATATGACTTACAACAGGTACATTGATTTTCCACTTCAAATTAATCGGAATACCGACATAATCACGATTGTTTTTAAACGCGTCACCGTTTCCATCCACACCTTCTCCGGTACGACGTACATACATTACAGAGGCATCAAGACCGACACCAATAACAGGCACAGTAAATTCAGCCATAAGACCTCCGGTAAAACCTGCACGATTATCCCCATCAAATGTTTTCATATCCAGATGTAAATCATTTACAGCCACACCTGCGCGGACACCAAAACGGAACTGGGCGGCAGCCGGAAGAGACATACCTGCTACCATGACGATAGCCAATAAAAGAGTCTTAATAGTCTTCATAATATAAACTAAATTGATTATAATTGATGATTATGATAAGTCTTTTCTAAACAATGACACGACCGCCCGCTTTTATAGGGGCGATCGCGCCATGATAAGTTTTGAAGATTTCTAACAAATGAATAGGAGCTCCCGATTAATTGAGCTTATTAGAGATCTCGGCACCCGGCTTAAACTTAACAACTTTACGTGCCGGAATGTTGATTGTTTCTTTAGTGCGGGGGTTGATTCCGGTACGGGCTGCCTTTTCACTGACAGAGAAAGTACCGAAACCGATAAGGGCTACTTTGTCATTGTTTTCCAATGCGCCGGCAATAGCTTCAAGGCAAGCGTCAAGGGCGTTTTTAGCATCTACTTTTGTCAGGTTTGCCTTTTCAGCAATTGCATTGACGAGGTCTGTTTTGTTCATAACTGTGTTTTTAAAAATAGATTTACGTTGTGTTAATTGTCACAAATATAGATGTAAATTTTTAAATAAAAGTATTTTTCTTAAAAAAAATGCGAATTTTCTTGTGAAAAAGGCTCAAAATAGATATGACACGGCAAATAACGGGATATTTTGAGTAAATTTGCACCCAGTAAATAACCAAACAAGGAATTAGATGATACGAAACAGCGGCTCATTTTTTAGCGCGATACCTCCGGTAACAAAAAATCTCATCATTATCAATTTCATAGTATGGTTGGCAATGATGCTGATGCCGGGAAGTATCGGAGCCAATTTCACCGAATATGGCGGACTTCATTACATCGGGGCATCGGATTTCAATATCGCCCAGATTGTCACGTATATGTTCATTCATTCGACCAACGGGATAGCCCACCTGTTTTTCAACATGTTCACCCTGTTCATGTTCGGTATCACACTTGAAAGGGTACTTGGAGGAAAACGGTTTCTGTTTTATTACCTGTCGTGTGGTATCGGGGCAGCTATAATCCAGGAAGCGACCTGGGCGATGATGATTAATTCGTTTGTCAACGACAATCTTGAGATGACAATAGCCAATTTTGCTCATGCCAACAATCTCAGTATGGAGCAGGCTTATCACTATGTCAGCCCGTCGCAACTTTCGGCACTGCGCTCTTCGATTGAAAACGCGCTCGTGACAGTCGGTGCGTCGGGTGCAATCTACGGAGTGCTTCTCGCTTTCGGAATGATATTCCCCAACCGCCCGCTATATCTCATGTTCGTGCCTGTGCCAATCAAGGCAAAATGGATGGTGATAGGTTACGGTCTTATCGAACTTGCTCTCGGTCTCGGTTCGGCAAAAGACGGTATAGCCCACTTCGCACATCTCGGCGGAATGATATTCGGTGTATTCATGATACTTTACTGGAAACATAAAGGAATAATCAACAAGAATGGGTATTATTGACAAGCTGAAATATCAGTGGATGACAGGTTCAATGTTGGTGAAACTGATTTTCATCAACATAGCCGTCTTTGTGCTCCTACACCTTACCACTCTCATATTGATGTTTACCGGCATTGATGCAGGCACGGTGCTCACCGAAGTGGAACTGCCATCCGACATGACGGCATTGCTCCGCCGCCCGTGGACACTGTTAACATACATGTTTGCGCAGTATGATTTCTTCCATATCCTGTTCAATATGCTGTGGCTTTATTGGTTTGGAGTCATTTTCCTGCTTGCCGATACATCAAAGCGTATGCTCGCCCTTTACATATATTGCGGACTTGGGGGCGCACTACTCTTCATGGCGTATTACAATCTCATGAACATGTACGGGCTTCTCATAGGGTCATCGGCATCTGTAATCGGCATCGTCACGGCAACAGCGATTAGACACCCCGATTATAAGATGGGGCTTCTCTTTATCGGTGAAATTTCTCTTAAATGGCTGGCGGTCATTACTATCGCCATCGACATGTTCAGCATCGGCGGCAGTAATGGTGGCGGACATGTAGCTCACATAGGGGGTGCTGTTACAGGAGCTCTATATGCTGTGGCTCAGAAAAAAGGGGTCGATATCACGCGACCGTTCAATGCATTGATTGACAGCATTGTCAACCTTTGGCGCCGTATCACCACCAAACAGGCTAAAACGCCGCGCCAGTCACAGCACTACAACAAGAAAGGGACGAGTCCGGCTGACGAATCGACTCTTGACGAGATACTTGACAAAGTAAAAAAATCAGGCTACGGTGCTCTCACCAAAGAAGAAAAGCAAAAATTATTTGACATAAGCAGAAAAATAAAGTAAATGAACAAAGTGTTGCACATAGGCAGAACGACATTCCGCAGCATTTGGCTTACCATCAATGTGGCCGTTGCTGCAATGACGGCAGTGTCCGCCTACTGTGGCTATATAAATCCCGACCGGCTTGCAATAGCACAGGTAGCAAACATGCTTTATCCCGCCTGGGTGCTCCTCTCTGTCATACTTTTTGCGGCAGACTTTTTCATCTTACGCAAGAGCATGTGGATTGCGGCAGCCGGCATATTGCTCGGCACCGGTCCGCTACTTGATTTTTTCCCTTTGAATGCAAGAAGCGTAAAACTTTCGCCGGCTGAAGAGTTACGCACATTCAGCGTCTTGACCTACAACACCTATGCTTTTGAAGACAATCAGGGAATCAACCCCGAATGGGGCAACCGCACATTGTCAAATATACTCTCCTCTGAAGCCGACATAGTGTGTCTTCAAGAAGGAAATAACATCACCGGTAAAAGGCATGGCATCGGGAGCCCCGCACAGCGCGACTCAATACGCGAACGCTATCCTTATATAATAGACACCCCTGAGCTCGCCAACGAAATGCTGCTGTCGAGATATCCGGCGCGTCAGGTTCCGACTCCGCAACCCGATTGGGGGACGGGGAAATATGCCGCATATATCCTTGACATAGATGGTCACGAATTGCTCGTCATCAACTGTCACCTCCAGTCAATAGGACTTACTCCCGATGACAAGGAGGCTTATCGCGAACTCACCGATAAAGAGCTTCGTCCTACCCGCAAAGAGTTGTCACAGGTAAAGAGCGATGTAATGCCGAAATTACTTAGTGCATTTAAGACACGCGCACAACAAGCGCGACATATAAAACAGTTTATTGACAGCATGAGCATTAAAAATGTATTGCTTATGGGCGATTTTAACGATGTCGCAGGCAGTTATGCCTACCGCACAATCAGAAGTTGCGGCCTTAAAGACGCTTATGCGCAGACAGCTTTCGGCCCGACAATCACCTATAATGCCAGTCGCTTTTATTTCCATATCGACCAGATATTTTATCGCGGAGACCTGCGTGCCGTGTCGATATGGCGTGGAAAATCACGCAGTTCCGACCACTATCCCGTTTCTGCGACTTTCCTGTGGGATGACAACACGGATGAATAAAATTCAATTACATCATATCATTTAAATACCAATGAACCATCATTTTCTAAAATTCGCAGCAGCCACATTGCTTGTCACAGGCTTAGCGGCAACACAATCTTGCAAAATGGAAAAAGAACATCAGAATCCATTTATCAGCGAGTATGACACCCCGTATGACATACCGCCATTTGACAAAATCACGTATGACGACTACATTCCTGCTTTGAAAGCGGGTATTGAACAGCAGAAAGAAGCAGTCGAGGCTATAGTGAACAATCCGGCAGAACCGACACTGGAAAATACGATTATCGCACTTGACCACAGCGGACCGATACTTGAACGGGTATGCAACGTGTTCTTTAACCTTGACGAGTCTAATTCCACTCCGGAAATGACCAAAATCGGAGAGGAATTCTATCCACTTTACTCGGCACATACCGATGAGATTTCGATGAACCCGAAACTTTTTGAGCGTGTGAAGAAGCTGTACGACAATCGTGACAACATGAACTATACCACCGCGCAGAAGCTTATGATTGAAAAATCTTATGAAAGCTTTGTACGCAACGGTGCCCTGCTTGACGATGCGAAAAAAGAGGAACTCAAAAACATCAACGGCAAACTCGCCGACCTCTATCAGAAGTTCAACAAAAACCTGTTGAACGCCACCAATGCGTTTGAGCTTGTTGTCGACGACGAGTCGCAGCTCTCCGGACTTCCTGCCACAAGTATTGCTGTAGCGGCAGAAGAGGCAAAGACACGCGGCAAAGAAGGCAAATGGGTGTTCACACTCCATGCGCCGAGCCGCCTTCCGTTGCTTCAGTATGCCGACAACCGCGACTTGCGTGAGAAAATGTATAAAGGCTACACCACCCTTGCATCATCGGGTGAATACAACAACTATCCTGTGATAGCAGAAATACTGAAGGCACGTGTAGAGAAAGCAAAACTGCTGGGATATGACAACTACGCCGCTTACATGACAGCTAACGTAATGGCAAAAAATGTCGAAAATGCCGAAGAGCTGTTGATGCAGATATGGAAACCGGCAATCGCGCGTGTAGGTGAAGAAGTGGCTGAAATGCAGGCATTGAGCAACAAGGAAGGCAACACCTTTACCATCGAGCCGTGGGATTATTACTATTATGCAGAAAAAGTGCGTAAGGATAAATATAATCTTGACGAAGACGAAGTGCGCCAGTATTTCCACGTCGACAGTGTGCGCAACGGAGTGTTCGAGATGGCTCGCCGCCTCTATGGAGTGACATTTACAGAAATGCCTGACGCGCCCAAATATGATCCGGAAGTGACCGTATATGATGTAAAAGACGAGGCAGGCAATCATGTCGCCGTATTCATGACCGACTATTTCACCCGTGCGAGCAAGCGTCAGGGTGCATGGATGAGCGAGTTCAAGGGGTCAGGCTCCGATTATGAGAAGGTTGAGCGACCGGTGATATTCAATGTGTGCAATTTCACCCATCCTACCGCCGACAGCCCCTCTCTTCTTACACTTGACGAGGTAGAGACCATGTTCCATGAGTTCGGTCACGGACTCCACGGCATGCTCAGCCGCGCAAAATACAAGAGCCAGGCAGGTACAAATGTAGACCGTGATTTCGTAGAACTTCCGTCACAGATTCACGAACACTGGGCAATGGAGCCTGAAATGCTGAAGATGTTTGCCCACCATTATAAGACCGGCGAGGCAATGCCCGACTCTCTCATCGAGAAACTACAGGCAGCGTCGACACACAATCAGGGATTCACAACCACAGAACTTGTGGGCGCGGCGCTTCTTGACCTGCAATGGGGTCAGCTCACCGATACGACCAATATCGACGTGGAAGGCTTTGAAAAGGCAGTTGCCGCCAAACTCAATATGCCGAAAGAAGTGCAGTACCGCTACCGCAGCCCCTACTTCAAGCATATCTTCGGAAGCGACGGTTATGCATCAGGCTATTATACCTACCTTTGGGCAGAAGTACTTGATGCCGACGGATTTGAGCTATTCAAGGAGAAAGGTATCTTTGACCCGGCGACGGCAAAGTCATTTAAGGAGAATGTGCTTGAGGCTGGAGGAAGTGCCGACCCGATGGACCTTTATGTAAAGTTCCGTGGAAGGAAGCCCACTCCCGAGGCATTGCTCCGCAACCGTGGGCTCATCAACCAGCCTGCGAAGCCGGGCAAAATCAATATTCCGGAAAGCAAATAATATGACTGTCAGATGACTGAACCACAAAATGAGCGCTATTGCCGGCAGATAATGTTGCCGACATTAGGTCTTGAGGGACAGGAAAAAATCAGCAAGGCAAAAATACTTGTAATAGGTACCGGGGGGCTTGGCTCCCCGGCTCTTTTCTATCTTGCCGCAGCAGGTGTAGGCACAATCGGTCTGGTCGACGATGACACAGTGAGTCTAAGCAATCTAAACCGACAGATACTTCATACAACTCCCGGGATCGGCAAATTGAAAACCGCGTCGGCAGCTGAAAAGTTAGGGCTGCTTAATCCGGATGTCAAGTTGAATGCATACCCATTCCGGTTGACAGCCGACAATGGCGTTGAATTGATAAAAGATTATGACTTCATAATCGACGCCACCGACAACATCAGGACAAAATATCTTATAAATGACCTTTGCGTCAAAGAAAAGAAAGCATTTTCTCATGGCGCGATATGCGGTATGAAAGGTCATACATTCACATACGTGCCGGGTGCTCCATGCTACCGTTGTCTGTTTGGAATGAATGACGGCATACCGGAAAATGGTGCTCCTGTCGGTGTGCTGGGAACCATAGCAGGTATCATCGGCGCAATCCAGGCGACAGAAGCTATAAAATATATCACAGGCATCAATGGACTTCTCACCGGCAAACTATTACAATTTGACGCGCTAACTATGGAGAGCAAAATCATCGGTTTTGCACAAAGCGCGACTTGTCGCTGCCGGCGCTGAACAACATTCACCAATCATGACAAAGGGCGGAACACATCGTAGGTCCCGCCCTTTGTGATACTGTCAGATAGCACTACTTTTTCACCACTGGTTCCAACATGACAAGATATTTACCATCCTGTACTACCGTCGTATCGGCAGCTGCATACCGGGATTCAGTCACTTGAGGCGTCTCCGCCTTAAAAGCCTCAATTGCGTGTGTGTGATTAAGCACAGCCAATACACCGGGCAGCATATAGACGATGCCTACTAAAATAATTGAAATTCTCTTCATAAAGATATCGGTTGAATTTTTCAAATCAAACATTTTTAATTAGACACAATCATCATTCATAATGACAAATCTATCTGTAAACATCCAACCGCCGAGCGAAGCGAATTGTTCACTCTGCCGGGCGAAATAATCATATTGACATTTATAATAAGATGATTAAATAGTGTCATATATGTAAATTTACTATTATTTGTGTGTGCATCATCTAACCTCTTAGGAAAGCAGCAATCGCAAAGTTAAGAAACTTTTTCGTAAAAACAGTAAAAAACACAAGATAATATGTTAAAAAAATAAATCTATGGAAGATTTGCCTCTCATGAGGCACTGTCATAAACTCGGAATCAGGAATTGAAATCACGCAAATCATATGTGACCACATTACTACTCTAACGAGTTTAATTCTAAGTTGGATTTTTAAGATTCACAGAATTTATCAAATCTCTACATAAGAGATTTGTTAAATCGATATCGCCCTATAGTTCAGCGTATTGACTTGCTTTGCCAAACCGTTTTGCTAAGCAAAGGCACATTTACACTTACTTTAAAAGACGCTTTTTGTCACTTTTATTAAGCTGTTTTCCGCTATGGTTCGGATTTTTTTCGTACTTTTGCACAAGATTAAGTATCTCTTATGTAGAGATGCCTATTTAAACAGAGATCTTCCTAAACCTTTATGGTTGGTCTGAGCCATAACACCACATCTTGCAAACCCCTGAATTCAAGGCACAGCGATGAATCAGGGGGTCGGTAAGAGCACTCCTGACTTTCCATAAAGTTAAATGTCACAGAAATCATTGATGACTGAGACAGAGCTACATAGCACACACGACTTAATTGAATTTTTCCAATCACGCGTTGACGGGATACACTCTTCGACACGGCAGTCTTATCATAAAGCACTCGCTACGTTCGAGACATTTCTGACAAATCGCAGCGTCGACCCTGCACACATCTCCGACAACTTACTTGATGATTGGCTTGTCGACATGTGTCTTCGTGGCATGACTTTCAAGACTGCATCCCATTATTTCGACATAATGGCGAGCATGTATAATGCCGCCGCCAATGAAGGGCTATTTGCCGACAGCAGTCTCTTTAAACATCTGAAAGAGAAACTTAAATCATTGCCGCCGACATCATGGGCAGTAGCTGTAACCGATGCCGAATTCAAGCGCATGGAAAATGTCACCCGATCTGCCACTTATCAGACCGGCGACACGGCAACCGCCACCGACATGCTCCTCTTTTCTCTGCTTAACGGCGCCATGAACATCTATGCCGTGGCTCGGCTCCGCTGCGATGCCCCGTCGAAATACAATGCCGAATCCACCGACATAATCCGGCGGAATATCGCGATAAAGCGCCGATATGTGTTCAATCTCCATCAGTCAATGCAGACCCCGCGCCAGCTCGACCGCAACGTCAGCGAGCAGATGCTCTCCCTGCTACGCCTCCGCAATATCCCCATATTCGGCACAATCAACGACACAATCGAAACATACTGGGCATACGCCGCGCTTAGTTGCGGATATACAGGAGGCGACATCACAGCCGCGCTCGGTCACGCACCCAAAGGCATCCCGGTACTATCACTCTGCCGAAAAACCGACTTGTCACAGCAAAGCCGCGATGACATCAGGGAAGCCGTGTCACGCCTCTTTGTCGCCAACCCTATGCGATGGTATGCCATGCGGCTGCGCCCCGCCGTGAAATTTGACGACCTTCACACCCGGTTTCAATATCTCAAAGACGAGCTGCCGCAACCCGAGCTGTTCTACCCTTGCGATGAGATCGTGCGCCGCACCGGCAAAAAAATCATCTCCGAGCGTCGCCCCGTCATCGCCGACGTGGTATTCTTTCACTGTCGCGTAACCGACATATTCCCGATGTTCTGCAAAATCGGCGACCTCGCATGGTGTTACACCACCGGCGCGACAAGCGGCACGGCATACGCATCAATTCCGGAAAATGATTTTCGCAACTTCCAGCTCGCCATCGGGCAGTTCACGCCCGAATTTGAGGTGGCGCCCATCGGAGGTTTCACCCCCAAAGAAGGCGACCGCATAGTAGTGGTCGGCGGCATGATTCCCGGACAGACAGGCGACATCACAAAAATAGAGTCCGACCCCTCCGAAAACATCATCTACCGCATAAAATTCGGTACACAAAACGGCTTTAAATGGGACTTCGGCGTTGATGCCCGGATTACCCGCGCCGGAACCACATCGTAATCACATGACCTGTCAACTACCTGACATCTCGCAGGTTGACTTCACCTGCGCCGCCGATATCGAAGGCAGCGCATCGCTGATATTCACCCTCGCCAACCGTCTGCAGATATTTCTCCCCGCCGCCTCACACGCAGGCGAGAAAGCAGAGCTGCGCCGACAGGCAAAAACATGGGTCAGCAACGTCGAGCGTCACCTCGGCTCGCTCACCATGGGCGACTCACTCACCACATTAGACTATTACGACCTCATCCACCGCATAGCATTCAATGCCCCCGCCGACAGCGGTTACCTCAACCGCCACAAACTCAACGCATTCGATTCATATATGCGCGGCGACACGACCGTAAACGCCTACACGCTGCAACACACCGTGGCGCAAGAGATACGCCGTCGCAACAGCGCCTTCTTCGGGCGCCCCCTCCGATGGGAAAGCGTATGTCTTGACCGCTGGCACAAGCAGTTCCCGGGCGGCTGCAGCATCACACCACTCAACGACTACGACACCCTCCAGCGCGTCACCCTGCTCCTCTCCGCCGACCTTTGGGCATTCGAGACCCGTAACGAGGCAGCTTACAAACGCCGTCTCTTCGACTCCCACACCCGCTACCTCTCCCTCACCGACACGATGGACACCCCCACCCTCTCCGCCCTCAACCGCTTCCTCTCCGCCGGCGCCCCCTACCTCACCTCTTCCGACTTCCTCGCCAGCGAAGCCACCATCGCCCGCTCCCTCCTCACGCACCCCGACCTCAACCCCTACACCCGCGCCGCCCTCACCCTGAGTTTAAGTGCCGGATGATATTGAATAGCACATCAAGCATATCGCGTGATATCTTACTTCTATTTGAAACGGATTAATAACATAAAAAATACTCGCAATCTCATTTTATGAAAGTAGTACTGCTTGCGGGGGGATTCGGCTCCCGCATCTCAGAGGAATCCCAGTTCAAGCCCAAACCGATGATTGAAATCGGGGGTATGCCGATATTGTGGCACATAATGAAGGAATACGCCCATTTCGGTCACAAGGAGTTTATTATCTGCGCCGGTTACCGCCAGGAATATATAAAGGAGTGGTTTGCCAACTATTTCCTACACAACTCCGATGTGACCTTCGACTATACTGACAATAAAAATGAGATGACGGTGCATTGCAGCAACTGCGAGCCGTGGAAGGTGACTGTCGTCGACACAGGCTACAACACGATGACCGGCGGACGCATAAAGCGCATACAGAAATATGTCGGTGACGAGCCGTTTTTCATGACCTACGGCGACGGCGTGTGCGATGTAGACATCAACAAGCTGCTGGAATTTCACAAATCCCACGGCAAGCTTGCCACACTCACCGCAGTGAAACGTGCCGAGGACAAGGGTGTACTCAACATCGGCGGCGACAATGCCGTGAAATCTTTCCGTGAAAAAAACATCGGCGACGGCGCGCCAATCAACGCCGGGTACATGGTCCTGCAGCCAGAGATATTTGATTACATCGACGGCGACAGTTGTGTGTTTGAAAAAGAGCCGCTTGAACGCCTTGTCGCTGAGCGGCAGCTGATGTCATATATCCACGAAGGATTCTGGCAGTGCATGGACAATATAAGGGAAAAGGCGATGCTTGAAAAGCTTCTCGCGGCAAATGCGGCTCCATGGAAACGCTGGGAACGCGAAGTGCCGAAAGGATACTAATAAACAAACGAATATAAGATATGGACAGAAAAGAGGAACTTAAAAAGCAGATTCTTGAGCTGACAAAAGAATATTATAAGGAAACCCACGGTCAGAAAAAGGAATTCAAGCCCGGGGAAACTTTCGTTAATTATGGCGGCAGGTATTTCAATGACGCCGAGATGGTCAATCTCGTGGACTCGTCGCTCGACTTCTGGCTCACGGCAGGACCGTGGGCACAAAAATTCGAGAAGGAATTTGCCAAATGGCTCGGCGTAAGATACTGCTCGCTGACCAACTCCGGCTCATCGGCAAATCTTCTTGCCTTCTCTGCACTGACATCGCCTCAGCTCGGCGACCGCCAGATCAAGCGCGGTGACGAAGTGATAACGGTTGCTTGCGGCTTCCCGACCACGGTCACACCATGTATCCAATATGGGGCGGTGCCGGTGTTTGTAGATGTCACGGTGCCGGAATACAACATTGACGTGACAAAACTTGAGGAGGCTCTCTCCCCCAGGACAAAAGCTGTGATGATCGCCCACTCCCTCGGAAATCCCTTTGACCTGAAAGCGGTAAAGGAGTTCTGTGACAAGCATAACCTGTGGCTAGTCGAGGACAACTGCGACGCCCTCGGCTCCACTTATGAGATTGCAGGTGAAATCCGGAAGACAGGCACAATCGGCGACCTCGGCACAAGCTCGTTCTACCCACCCCACCACATGACGATGGGTGAAGGCGGCGCCGTGTACACCAACAACCCCCTGTTGCACAGGCTTGTCAACTCGTTCCGCGACTGGGGACGCGACTGCTGGTGCATGGGCGGCGTGGACAACACTTGCGGTTGTCGCTTCACCAAGCAGTTCGGCGAACTGCCGCTCGGATATGACCACAAGTATGTGTATTCCCACTTAGGCTACAACCTCAAGGTGACCGACATGCAGGCGGCTATCGGATGTGCGCAGCTTGAAAAGCTCGACGACATTGTCGAGAGGCGCCGCCATAACTTCAAGGTGCTCCGCGAAGGGCTCGAAGGCACCCCGTGGCTCATACTTCCCGAGCCCCAGAAAAGGAGCAACCCCTCATGGTTCGGCTTCCTTATCTCAGTGCAGCCCGACGCGCCGTTCTCCCGCAACGACCTGTCGAAATATCTCGAGGCGCATAAGATACAGACCCGCAACCTGTTTGCCGGCAACCTGCTGAAGCATCCCGCATTCGACCAAATGAAACAGTCGGGCACTGGCTATCGTGTAGTGGGCGACCTCAGCGGCACCGATTTCATCATGAACAACACCCTCTGGATCGGTGTCTACCCCGGCATGACCGACGAGATGCTCGCCTACATGATAAAGACCATAAAGGATTTCGTGGCACAATACAAATAAGCTATGGACATAGACATATTTGACAATTTCTACCGTGGCAAGCGTGTGCTCGTGACCGGCCACACCGGCTTCAAGGGTTCCTGGCTCTCAGTATGGCTTCACGGACTCGGTACCGAAGTAATCGGTGTCGGACTCGACCCCGCTACCGACCGCGACAACTTCGTGCTCTCAGGCATCGGTGAAAAGATAAAGGCTGACATTCGCGCCGACATCCGCGATGGCAAGAGGATGAAAGAAATCTTCGCCGAATACAAGCCCGAGATAGTGTTCCACCTCGCCGCGCAGCCACTTGTCAGGCTCAGCTACGACATCCCGGTCGAGACATACCAGACCAACGTGATGGGCACCATCAACATCCTCGAGGCAATCCGCGCCACCGACAGCGTGAAAGTCGGAGTGATGATCACCACCGACAAGTGCTACGAGAACAAGGAACAGATATGGGGCTACCGCGAAAACGAGCCGATGGGAGGCTACGACCCCTATTCATCGTCAAAGGGCGCCGCAGAGATAGCCATTGCGTCATGGCGCCGCAGCTTCTTCAACCCGAACGACTATCAGAGGCATGGCAGGTCCATAGCCAGTGTCCGCGCCGGCAACGTCATCGGTGGCGGCGACTGGGCGCTCGACCGCATCATCCCCGACTGCATCCGCGCCCTCGAAGCCGGGAAACCCATAGACATACGCAGCCCCAAGGCGATACGCCCCTGGCAGCACGTGCTCGAGCCGCTGAGCGGCTACATGCTCCTCGCAAAAAAGATGTGGGAATCACCCACCGAATACTGCGAGGGATGGAACTTCGGCCCGCGCGCCGAGTCAATCTCGACCGTCTGGGAAGTCGCCTCAAAAGTGGTCAGCCACTACGGCACCGGCACGCTCCGCGACCTCTCCGACCCCAACGCACTGCACGAGGCAAAGCTGCTAATGCTCGACATTTCCAAGGCAAAATTCCGCCTCGGCTGGGAACCCCGCATGGACATCGACCAGACCGTCGCCCTCACCGTCGACTGGTACAGCCGCTACCGCACAGAAGATGCCTATGCTCTCTGTGTCCGTCAAATACAAGAATACACTTCTAAATAACATGGACATCATAATAACTGGGGCGACAAGTTTTCTCGGGAAATCTTTGGTTAATTTATACCTAAAAAAAGGAGATCACGTTTATGCGATCGGTAGGAGAATGAATAACCCGTTTCCTAAAGAAGTTGATTATATATCTTTGGACATTAAAGATTATTCCCAAATTTCTAATCGTGTCCGGCATTGTGACGTATTCATTAATCTTGCATGGATGGGCACTTCCCATGAGGATAGGTTGAATCCCGAGCTACAAGAAAGCAACGTAAAATATTCACTTGAAGCAATATTTGAAGCAAAAAAATTAGGCTGTAAGGTTTTCATTGAATCCGGCAGTCAAGCAGAATATGGAATTCGAGAATCTTCCACTGCAGAGATTGACACCTGTAATCCTGTTTCAGAATATGGGAAAGCGAAATTAAAACTTCAGAGAGAGGCATCAAAACTTTGCACAGAACTTGGAATGTCTTATATCCATACTCGCATCTTCAGTTTGATTGGAGAAAATGACCATGATTGGACATTGGTAATGTATGCCATATCCAAAATGAAGAAAAACGAGGAGTTATTACTTACGAAGTGTACTCAATCGTGGAACTTTCTATATGTTGAGGATGCTGCGACAATGATTTATAACATCGGCAATCATTTTGTCTCAAGTCCCGTTCCAGTACAAGAAATATTCAATATTGCATCTGATGACACGCGACCATTGAAAGATTTTGTCAATGAAATAATGTCGATGATAGATACCAAATCTCACATCCGATTTGGTGCCATAGATTCTTCCCGAACAGTAGCTCTTATTCCTGACATAACTAAATACATCAACACCATTGGGGTAATCCAGTTTACTCCATTTAAAACAATAATTGAAAAAATAATAAACAAATGATAAAAGTATCAGATTTCATATTCCGTCATTTAGTTGAAAAGCACGGAATAAAACATTGTTTCCTAGTGACAGGAGGCGGCGCAATGCACCTCAATGATTCTATCGGCCATACAGAAGGGCTACATTACATTTGCAACCATCATGAGCAGGCATCTGCAATTGCCGGAGAGGGGTATTATCGAACAAACGGGCAGCTTTGCGTAACAAATGTCACGACGGGACCCGGTGGGACAAATGCTATAACCGGAGTTCTGGGTCAGTATTTAGACTCAATCCCTGCACTTTATATATCCGGTCAAATCAAAACCTCGACATATAAAAACACCTATCCCCACTTAAATCTACGGCAGTTAGGTGATCAGGAGGCCGATATTGTAGCTATGGTTTCACCCATAACCAAATATGCAAAGACAATTACTAATCCTCTTGACATCAGATATGAAATAGACAAAGCGATAGCAATAGCACTTGACGGTCGTCCAGGTCCAGTTTGGTTAGATATACCACTCGATGTCCAAGGTGCAATGATTGATGAGCAGGACCTTAAAGAGTTTAACCACGCAGAAATAATCGATAGCGTTAAGCATGAACTTGTCGACAAACAAATCCGCCAGCTAATTAATCGGATAAAAGAAGCAAAAAGCCCTGTTATTTACGTCGGCAATGGTGTTAGATTGGCAAAAAGAGAAAAAGAATTTATTACCCTCGCTGAAAGACTTAAAATTCCTGTAGTCACTGCCATTAGTGGAAGTGATTTAATATGGCACGATCATGCCCTTTGCTTTGGGAAACCCGGTATATGCGGTGACCGCATAGGAAATATTATGGTGCAAAATTCAGATTTACTCATTGTCTTAGGTACAAGATTATCCATAAGACAAGTTAGTTACGCTTATGACCTACTTGCCCCTAAAGCTTATAAAGTAATGGTTGATATCGACCAGGCAGAACTTATAAAGCCCACACTTAATATCGACATGCCAATTCATGCAAACCTGTCTGAATTTATTGATAAAATGTCTGTAGCGGTTGAAAAAGAAAATAATCTGCCCACTTTTAGCGAATGGAGAAACTGGGGAAGAAATGTAGAATCAAAACTGCCTACTTTAGTTGATGACAATCCATCAATGCCGGGATATGTAAACTCATATATATTTGCAGATGAACTCTTTCAACAATTACATGACGGAGATGTCTGTGTGACAGGCAATGGTACAGCATATACTTGCACCTATCAAGCAATGAAAGTCAATAAAGGCGTAAGGGTATTTGCTAATCAAGGTTGTGCGGCGATGGGTTATGATATACCGGCGGCTATCGGTGCATGCGTCGCCAACGATAAAGGACGTACAATTCTTGTAACAGGAGACGGGAGTCTACAGATGAACATTCAAGAACTCCAGACCATCGTGACAAACAAACTACCTATAAAGATATTTGTACTCGAGAACGAAGGATATCTTGCTATTAAAACCACACAAAACAGTTTTTTCAAAGGACATTTCACCGGTAGCGATCCCAAAAGCGGGGTTGAGTGCCCTGACTTGGAGAAAATTGCATCAGCCTATGGCATTCCATATAGAAGCGTGTCAGAAAATGGCACAATTCTTACAGAAGCCATAAAGGAAACCCTTGACAGTGATGGACCAATGATATGTGAAATCCACATGCATCCACTTCAGACTCTTTTTCCTAAGTCTGCCTCATTTATGGATAAGAATGGGAAAATGTCATCTGCACCGCTTGATAAAATGGCACCTTTTATGCCTGATGATTTGCAGGACCAATGTGTATTTAAACAATGATTTCATTCCCCGGGTCCATAATAGAATTTGTAAGAAAACTTGGAGTAGACAAATCAATCGCCTATTCTTCGGGAGCTCGTGTTGTACAAGCGTTTACGGGAGTTGCGTCAATCTTGTTTATCGCCCAATTTCTGACGAAGACAGAGCAAGGATTCTATTATACATTTGGGAGTATAATCGCCATACAGATATTCTTTGAACTTGGATTGACCAACATCATCACTCAATATGTTGCGCATGAAGCTTCCCATCTCAAATGGACAGATTCAACTCACCTTGAAGGCGAACAAAAATATCATTCACGCCTTGCTCACCTGCTTCGATTCAGCGTTAAATGGTATGCGGTCATCGGAATAATATTCTTTGTCGTCTTACTTGGCGCTGGCTATTGGTTCTTTAGTTACTATTCTCCTGCCGATGAAGATGTAATATGGGTATTGCCTTGGATATTAGTAAGCATCGGAACAGTACTGAAACTCTTCATTGCGCCATTGATGTCAATATTAATGGGGCTTGAACGCGTCAAAGAGGTAATGAAAATGCAATTTTATCAGCAACTTATTATCCCTCTTTCGACATGGATTGGACTTGCCCTCGGCTGGCATCTTTATGTGTTGGGAATTGCCTCCCTTTTATCAGTGGTATATATCGTGATATATGTTAACTGCACTGATTTGAAAGGCATTTTAGGCAATCTATGGCGCGTAAAGGTCACTGATAAAGTAAGCTATATGAAAGAGATTTTCCCATATCAGTGGAAAATTGCATTATCATGGGTAAGCGGTTATTTCATATTCCAGCTCTTCAACCCGGTACTATTTGCAACAGAAGGAGCCGTCGTTGCCGGACAGATGGGTATGACACTAGCGGCATTAAACGGCATAATGGCGTTCAGCCAAAGCTGGATTACAACAAAAGTACCGTTATGGTCTAAATTAATCGCGCTAAAAGATTACGTACAACTCGACCGGATATTCAACACCACAATGAAGCAGGTCTCAATCGTCTGTCTCGGACTGATCTCTGTTCTTGTCGCTGGTATCTGGGGACTAAAAGCATTGCACATTCCATTGGGCTACAGGTTCTTGAATTGGCTTCCGCTCACGCTAATGCTTATACCGCTATATATTAACCAGTGGGTTAACGGCTGGGCGACATACCTGCGATGTCACAAACAGGAACCATTTCTTGTAAATTCAATTGTTGGTGGCATCCTGTGTTGCCTTTCGACAATAATTCTCGGTAAATACTTTGGGGTTATCGGTATGACCGCCGGATATTGCACTATAGTTATGATCTGTAGCATCTGGGCCCATAAGATATTTAACATTTGCAAGAAAAAATGGCACATTTACAATCCTATACTTTAATATCTCAAAGATGAGCAATGCCATACTAACTATCGCGATTCCCACTTACAATCGACCAGATAAAATTCAAAAACAGGTTAGATTGCTACTCCCACAATTGACACCGGAAGTCAAGTTGACAATACGTGACAACAACAGTCTCAGACCTGTTGTTTCTCTGTTTAATACTACAGAGAAACAATTATTTACAATTATACGCAATAATGTTAATATAGGAGGTGATGCTAATATTGCGAGATGTATGGATTCGTGTGATACAGAATGGTTATGGATTCTTGGAGATGATGACTTTGTATCAGAAAATGCAGTTGAGATTGTTTTAACACAAATAAAAGAAAATCCTAATGCCATTTGGTTAAACTTCGAATGTTCAATCAATTGTAATATTAATAATTCGCAATCCTTTTATGAAAGTGTATCTTCTCATATTGAATTTGGCAATTCTTTCTGGATTTCAAAATGTATCTATCGGATGAAGGCATTAAAAGTTTATATGCCCGCATACTATGAGAGCATGAGTTCTATGATTGGTCAATTTGCAATATTATTAACGTATTGTATTAAAACAAATTCTTTTTCTGGGAAAAAATTTAAAGTTTCCTTATTTCAAGAACACCTCCCTGCAGAATGGAGTTATGAAAAATTTGTTGAAAGGACCTCATTTCTAATAAAAATATATGATTTAAAAAATAATCGTTTACTAAGAGGTGTTCTAAAAGGACTTACCAACCAACGATTGAGAATGATTAATGAGAATAGTAGAAATAAAACACGTCTATTTTCCATGATTATTAACGATTACGGGATTATTAATACGATACTAGATTTTCCAGATTTAATTATTCGAAAAATACCTGTAATCTATTTACCGACTAATTTAGTAAAATTCTTCAGAAAGTTTTGATATGCGGATATTAGAAGTTATCGAGGGACTTGGTCCAGGAGGCGCACAAAGATTTGTAGTAGATTTAAGTAATGAGTTGACACTTACAAACGATGTAGCAATCGGTACTTTTGTTGAAAGAAAGGGAAGTGACTTTTACGTTCAAGATCTTTCACCCAAGGTAAAAAGACTTAACTTCAATTTTAGACCAAATTTTTTATTGAAAATTCGGCAAATGATATCAGTGTTCAAAATGATTGCAAAATTTAAACCGGACGTACTACATGTCCATGACAGAGCTTTTGTGCCATGTATTATACCGAGTTTACTATACCCTGGTATAAGATTTTATTACACTGTGCATAATGTTGCGAATAAAGATGCTGGCGAGGGTATAGGATCTCGATTGCGGAAATATTTTCTAAAAAGGACAATAAAACCGATTGCTATATCTAAATATTGCGAGGATACCTTTGGAAAGTTTTACGGGTATAAGCCTTTTTCTGTAATTGAGAATGGGTGCAGACCGCTTAGCAAGACTAACGAATATGATAAAGTTGAAAAAGAAATTAGATTGCTAAAAAAGACTCAGAATACAAAGGTATTTTTAAATATAGCCCGTTTTTTTGAACAGAAAAATCATCAATTACTAATCAAT